>Ga0209936_1000161_pt1 | contig 43483 bp, 37 predicted proteins | sample SalPonR1_A_D1_MG_FD_185694 | JGI IMG/M metagenome (GOLD analysis project Ga0209936, IMG submission 185694) | Salt pond soil microbial communities from South San Francisco under conditions of wetland restoration - Salt Pond MetaG R1_A_D1_MG... ...
AAATGCTGATGATATTGAAGATGTAACAACCAATATTAATACGCCTGACGGAATTGTTTCGATGAATGTTTATCCTAACCCAAGCAAAGGTGAATTTACCCTTGAAATGAATGCTACTAAAGCAGGAACTTTCCATGTGGAAATCATCAACATGCTGGGACAGGTTGTTTATCAGAAACAAATTACCCAGGATGGTTTCTATCGTGAGTCTATCGATATTAGCGATAAAGCCAGAGGATTATATTACATCAGAATGTCTGATGGTACCTCTGAGAAGACGGCTAAGATTTTGATTCAATAGTACTTTTCAACAGACCTTGTCTGTTGGTTATCAAAAAAAGCAGCTCCTGAAATTTCAGGAGCTGCTTTTTTTTAATAAATTTTAAATGGGTATACATCAGCTATTTTTACCCTGCCTGCTTATATATAATTTGGTATGGTTATCTTTTCCTGATGGTTTTTTTAATTCCTTTTTTGATTCCGCTGATCCCATTGCTGATCTCATTGACCAGAAAGTTATTCTTTTTTTGCTTTTTATCATGCTGATATATTTCGGCAATGATATCCTTATACTTTTCGTATACTACATTTCTTTTTAACTTTTGTGTAGGCGAAAGTTCTCCCGTTTGTGGGCTCCATTCTTCGCAAACCAGCCTGAAACGTTTTATTTTTTCGGTTTCACCCAGCTCCTGGTTGTATTTATTAATTTCTTTCTGATAACGCGCTGTAACTTCTGGTAGATGAACTAATTCCTTGTTATCTCTGTATTGTACTTTATGTATTGAACACCAGTCGTGTAAAAATTTAAAGTTAGGAGAAATCAATGCGCTGGCAAATTTTTCATTTTCGCCAATGACCATAAGCTGATCAATAAAGAATGATTCTTTTAGCTTATTTTCAACCACCTGTGGGGCAACATATTTCCCTCCGGAGGTTTTAAACATTTCTTTTTTGCGATCGGTAATTTTCAGGTATCCTTCATCGTCGAGCATGCCAATATCTCCGGTATGGAAATAACCCTCATTATCAATTGCTTCTTTGGTTAGTTCGGGCTCTTTATAATAGCCGAGCATAATGTTAGGACCTTTACAAAGAATTTCGCCATCCTCAGCGATTTTAACCTCAACATTTTCCAGGACAGGGCCAACGGTGCCGAATTTACATTTTAAAGGAGTATAATGATTAACGGCAATTACCGGAGAGGTTTCTGTTAGTCCGTATCCTTCAAGCACCGGCATCCCGGCCGCCCAGAATATCTTTGCCAGTCGCTCCTGCAAAGCAGCTCCCCCCGATACGATGAGCATATCTTCACCACCCAGTGCTTCTTTCCATTTATTAAAGACTAACTTACGGGCAATTTTTAATTGTGGATTATAAAAAGGCCTGTTTTTTCTGTTGATCTTATATTTTAAGCCCAGGTTTACCGCCCAGAAAAAAACCTGTTTTTGAAGGTAAGGAAGATTTTTCCCTTTTCCGATGATGCCATCATACACTTTTTCCAATAAACGGGGTACTGTATTAAAGATATGAGGTTTCACCTCTTTTATGTCAGTAGTAATCGTTCCTAAGTTTTCAGCATAATAAATGCTTATTCCTTTGTATTGAAAATGATAATTCATCATCCGCTCGTAAACGTGGCATAAAGGTAAAAAACTTAAGGTACGATGTTCGTGTCCCAATCCATGAGCTTTTGATGTGCTGATAAAGTTTGTTATCAGGTTATTGTGCGAAAGCATAACTCCTTTAGGGTTTCCTGTTGTTCCCGAAGTGTAAATCAGGGTAACCATGTCATGCGTGTCAATTCCTGCTTTAATTTCGTTGACCTGTTCCAAAAATTTAGTTTCATTCTTCTTCCCTTCATTAACAATTTCTTTCCATGAAGAAATCCCTTCAATCTCGTTAAACGAGAAGATTTTTTCTATTGATTTTTGCTTTTCAACAATGGTTTTTATTTTATTCCAGATAAGTTGTGTAGAAAAAATGACTGCTTTTACCTGAGAATGTTTTAAGATATAATCATACTCCTCGGAACCGATGGTAGGGTATATCGGGACATGAATGATCCCTATCCGGGCCATTCCCAAATCCATGAAATTCCATTCGGGGCGGTTATTGGATATGGTGGCTATTTTATCTCCTTTTTTAAACCCTAAAGCCAATAATCCGTAACTAACCCAGTTTGCATTCTGGATGTATTCTTTGGCCGAATATCTTATCCATTCGCCATTTTGTTTGCCTGCAAGGGCATCTGTTTTATGCGAGAATAATTCTTTATATCTGTCAAGCAGCTCAAATGTCCGGGTGATTTCCATATGCTGTAAGATTGATTTGAAGTTTTCAAATATACAAATTTATTTTTTGGATGATAGTTGTTTAATAATTACAATCTTTTTTGCTACCTTAGTAAATAAATCTACAGAAAAGAAAATATATAGCTGCCCCTAAATACCTGTAGCAATTGCTAAATTTGTTTTTTTGTGTTGCCAGAGGCAGTTCACCTTAAAATTTTTCTTGCAAAGTAGGTGTTAACTATTTCTTGTCTATATGTATATTGTTAATAGAAGAAAGTAAAATCTTAAAGCAACTAATGCTTAATTTAAATTTGTTATATCATGAAAAAACTTTTACCCATTCTACTTGCTCTTTTGCTTTGGGGAATACTCACCCCTGTAATGGCTCAGAATCTAACAACAAGCATTGATTCGTATGATGCTGAGCCAGCGTTGTTCCAGTCAATGCATCAACTTAACGATGAAGTGAAACCCCAAATGGGCTTTTTGTCTCAGCATAATATTGTTGACAACGGCTCTTCAGGGCTTTCGTGTACAGATGTTGAAAAGGCCTACCCCCGGGAGCAAGCGCTTAAATCCGATGATATGGTGCTTGAGTTTAACACCCAGCTGGGCGACGGCACCACCGTTACCCTGCCGCTCCATGGCAGCGTGGATGTTACCGTGGACTGGGGCGATGGCACAACTCCGCAAGCCATTACAACCACAGGTAACCATGACTACACCTACGCCGCGGAGGGAACCTACACTGTAACCATAAGCGGCAGCTTAGCGCAATTTGGCAATAGTTGGGCAGGATATGACAATGTGGAAAAACTAACCGTGGTAACCAACTTTGGTAACCTGGGGCTATCAAGCCTACATGGCGCTTTTGATGGGGCAGAAAACCTTACCGAAGTGCCAGCAAGTTTCCCCTCAACAGTGACGGATATGAGATGTATGTTCCGTAATGCTACCTCCTTTAACCAGAACATTGGCGGCTGGGATGTTAACAGTGTAACGAGTATGGAGAGTATGTTCTCTGGCGCCACCTCCTTCAACCAAAATATTGGCGGTTGGGATGTAAGCAGCGTAACGGATATGATATACATGTTCCGTAACGCTACCTCCTTTAACCAGGATATTGGTGGTTGGGATGTAAGCAGCGTAACAAATATGACAAGCATGTTCTCTGGTGGCATCTCCTTTAACCAGGATATTGGTAGTTGGGATGTAAGCAGTGTAACGAGTATGGAGAGTATGTTCTCTGGCGCCACCTCCTTCAACCAGGATATTGGCGGCTGGGATGTAAGCAGCGTAACGAGTATGGGGTATATGTTCTCTGGCGCCACCTCCTTCAACCAGAATATTGGCGGTTGGGATGTTAGCAGCGTAACGTTTATGATATATATGTTCCATAACGCTACCTCCTTTAACCAGGATATTGGCGGCTGGGATGTAAGCAGCGTTAATTATATTAGCTATATGTTCCATAACGCCACCTCCTTCAATCAGGATATTGGCGGCTGGGATGTGAGCAGCGTAATGAGTATGGGGTATATGTTCTCTGGCGCCACCTCCTTCAACCAGAATATTGGCGACTGGGATGTAAGCAGCGTTACTTATATGAGCTATATGTTCCTTGGCGCTACCTCTTTCAACCAGGACATTAGTGGCTGGAATGTGAGTAGCGTTACGAGTATGAGTAATATGTTCTCTGGCGTAACTCTCAGCACGGCCAACTACAGCAGTATCCTTATGGGGTGGTCGCAGCTTACCCTGCAAAACGGAGTGGAGTTCCATGCAGGCACTAGTAAGTATGGCTATGGAACCTCTGCAGCTGCACGCCAGAGTATTATCGATAATTTTGGCTGGACCATTATTGATGGTGGCGAGGTGGATTACTTCTCTATTGCAGCAAGTGTTAGTCCTGCTAACTCGGGAGCAATTTCAGGAGCTGGTAGCTATGGTTCTGGGGAAACGGCAATTCTTACCGCCATCCCAAGCGAGGGATACACCTTTGTGAATTGGACCGAGGATGGTACTGAGGTATCAATCGATGCAGAATACACCTTTACTGTCACTGCCGACCGGACGCTAGTGGCCAACTTTAGCCCGTATAGCTACACTATCAGCACCAGCGTAGAGCCAGAGAACTCAGGGACCATCACTGGTGAAGGCAGCTACGACCACGGCTCATCGGTTTCCCTTACCGCCACTGCTAACATTGGTTACACCTTTGTGAACTGGACCGAGGGTGGTACGGAGGTATCAACTGATGCAGAATACACCTTTACCGCCACTGACGATCGTACAATGGTGGCCAACTTTAGCCTGAATAGCTACACCATTAGCGCCAGCGCAGAACCTGAAAATTCGGGCACTGTTATCGGAGGAGGCGATTACGACCACGGCACATCGGTTTCCCTTACCGCCACCGCCAACGAGGGCTTCACCTTTGTTAACTGGACCGAGGGTGGTACGGAGGTGTCAACCGATGCAGAACACACCTTTACCGCCACTGCCAACCGCACGCTGGTGGCCAACTTTAGCCTGAATAGCTACACCATCATCGCCAGCGCAGAACCTGAAAATTCGGGCACCATCACCGGAGCAGGCGATTACGACCACGGAGCATCCGTTACTCTAACAGCCAGCCCAAGCGAAGGTTACACCTTTGTGAATTGGACCGAGGAAGGCACGGAGGTATCAACCGATGCAGAATACATTTTTACCGTTACCGACAATCGCACACTGGTAGCCAATTTTGAGGTGTCAACAGGTATTACCTCTAGCTTACTAAGTAACTTGTCAGTATATCCCAACCCATTTGGCGAGAGCATCACCCTTGAGAATGCGGAAAGTGTTAACCGGGTAATTATTACCAGCGTTATTGGCCAAAGAATTATAGATGTAACGCTAAATGGCCAGACTCAAATTAATACCAGTCATTTGGTTGGTGGTGTTTATCTGATAGAATTTCAGTCTAACAACGGTGATCGAGTGGTTAAAAGGATGATCAAGAAGTAGGCTGAGCGCGACATCTGTCCCATCGACTACAAAAAAAGCTGCCCAAATGGATAGCTTTTTTATAATGTGGTCTCAAATGTTTTAAGCATAATGTAGTATCCTGATTTGGGTATTTAGGTAGTGTCCAGATTAGTGTGTCTAGGTTGAACTATTATGAGTTATGCATTCTACTTACAAATTTATTTTTTGGATGAATATGATTAACCCTGATTACGATTTTATGGATTAATAAATAAAAAAAGTTTTATAAAAAATCTTTCTGTATAATCAAATAAAGTTGATAATTTTAGCCTTTAAAATTAAAAGAATAAAACGATGAGAAAAATTGTAGTCTTTGTAATCCTGGGGTTTTTTATTTCATGCACATCGGAAAATCCTTCAGCGATCCTGAATGATGTTGCTGAAGATTATGTAAAACTTGTTTTAGAAGTTGGGCAATATGATCCGGGTTTTGTGGATGCTTATTATGGACCGGAGGACTGGAAGCCTTCGCCAATTAGTGATGAAGCAAAAGAAAACCCTCCGTATGATGTTCTTTTAGAGAAATCATCATTATATATTAATAGAGTAAAAACGCTAAAAAATAAACATTTTGATGAATCCATGCGCTTACGGCAAATGTTTTTACAAAAACAACTGGAAGCAATTCATGGAAAAATTGAAATGTTAAGTGGCAAAGTATTTACTTTTGATGAAGAAACTCAAAGGCTATATGATGTTGTTACTCCTGACTATACCGTAGAATATTTTGAATCATTAATTCATGAACTTGATCAGTTGCTGCCCGGAACCGGTAGTCTTACCGACAGGCTATCCGCTTTTAAAAAAGAATTTATAATTCCTGAAAATAAGCTCGATACGGTTTTTCATGCTGCTATTCAGGAAGCCCGTCGAAGAACGTTAAAATATATTGATTTGCCTGCGAATGAAAATTTTGTGCTTGAATTTGTATCGGATAAGCCCTGGGGTGGTTATAACTGGTATAAAGGCAACAATTTTAGCTTGATTCAGATAAATACTGATTTGCCGATTTATATTGATCGGGCCATTGATCTGGCAAGTCATGAAGGGTATCCCGGACATCATGTATTTGCCTGTTTGCTCGAATCCAGGTTGGTTAATGATAGAGGTTGGTTAGAGTATTCTGTTTATCCGCTTTTTAGCCCACAATCTTTAATTGCTGAAGGTACAGCTAATTATGGGATTGAAATGGCCTTTCCCAATGATGAAAAGATAAAATTTGAAAAGGAGGTGTTATTCCCTCTGGCAGGATTAAATCCTGAAAAAGTAGAAAAGTATTATCAGGTTTTAGATTTGGTTTCGCAAATTTCGTATGTACGAAATGCAGCTGCTGAAGCTTATCTCGACGGTGAATTATCCGAAGAAGAAACGGTTGATTGGCTTGTAAAATATGCATTACGTGACAGGAAGGGAGCAGAGCAAAGCGTAAGATTTATCGAAACCTACCGATCGTATGTAATAAACTATAATGTTGGACTGGATATGGTAAGCGAATATATGGAGAAAAATGGAGGTGAATCGGAAGCAGAAAGATGGAAAACGTTTGAACACCTGATATCTACCCCACAAGTTCCATCTAATCTGATCGAGTAAAGATAATATAATACCTGTTTATATAAAAAGTGAAGTGTTATATTCTACTTCACTTTTTTATATAGAGTAAGAATGTTCTAAGTTAGCTAATCATTGATTTCACCTTTTGAATGGCAGCCTCTAGTCCGGCCGGATTTTTGCCACCGGCAGTTGCGTAGAAGGGTTGGCCTCCACCTCCGCCCTGGATCTCTTTAGCTACATCCCGAATCATTTGGGAAGCATTCCAGCTTTTCTCTTTCACCAGGTTTTCGGAAATCATAATGGATAAATTGGCTTTGCCATTAATCTCGGCTCCAATGGCTAAAACAAGATTGTCGATCTCGTTCTTTAGCTGGAAAGCAATGTCTTTTATTGCCGATGAAGAATTAAGGCCAACTTTGGAACCAATAAAATGGATTCCATGAATCGTTTCAACCTGTTCTTTTAATTGTTTTTTTATCGATTGTGCCTGCTGGTTAACTATCTCCTCCATTTGCTTATTCAGCTTAGTTACATCCTCTATCAGGTTTTGAACGCTTTCAACCGGTTTCTTTGGATTTTTTAACAGGCTTTTGATCTCATTCAGTTCATTGATCTGTTCAAATACATATTCAACCACTTTTTCTCCGGTAATGGCCTCAATTCTTCGGATTCCTGCAGCAACCGAACTCTCGCTAAGGATTTTGAAAAAACCGATTTGTCCGGTATTGTTTGCGTGTGTGCCACCACAGAGCTCAACAGAATCATCGAATTTAATGACGCGTACGGTATCTCCGTATTTTTCGCCAAATAAAGCAATGGCCCCCATTTCAGAAGCGGTATCTCTTGGGATGTTCCGACGTTCCTGAATTTCAATATTTTCGCGTATTTTTTTATTTACGATTTGCTCAATCTCTTTAATTTGTTCATCGGTTACCTTCTGAAAATGGCTGAAATCAAACCTTAAATACTCGGGATGAACCAATGAGCCTTTTTGCTCAACATGCTCACCCAGTACCTTACGTAAGGCATAATGTAACAGGTGTGTAGCCGTATGGTTGTTGGCCGTTGCCACTCTTTTTTTTGTATTTACAACAGCTTTAAACGTTGCTTTAGGATCAATGGGCAGTTTATTGGTGATATGTATATTCAGGTTATTTTCTTTTATGGTATTGATAATAGGAATCTGTTCCCCATTGGCTTCAATATAACCGGTATCACCTACCTGTCCGCCACTTTCTGCATAAAATGGAGAAATATTAAATATGAGCTGGTAAAGTTCTTTGTTTTTCTGCTTTACTTTTCTGTACCGGGTAATTTTAACCTCCGTTTGCAAAAAATCATACCCTACAAATTCTTCCACCTCATCTTTATAAAGCTCTATCCAATCGTCCGTATCCGTTGCAGAAGCATTTCGCGAACGGTCTTTCTGCGACTTCATTTCTTCCTCAAACTCTTTTTTATTAACGGCCAGCTTGTGTTCCCTGGCAATAAGTTCGGTAAGATCCAATGGAAATCCATACGTGTCATACAGTTCAAAAGCTACTTTTCCGGGTATTACGTTATATTTTTGTTCTTGTGTATTTTTTATGATTTTGTCGAGTAAACGAATGCCCGTTTCAAGCGTTTTTAAGAATGAGGACTCTTCTTTTCGAATCACTTTTTCAATAAGCTCTTGCTGTGTTTTAAGTTCGGGATAAGCATCTCCAAGAATGTCAATCAATACAGGCAGCAATTGATAAATAAAAGGTTCTTTAAAGTTCAGGAAAGTATATCCATACCTTACGGCTCTTCGTAATATCCTTCGGATTACATATCCGGCTTTAACATTCGAAGGTAGTTGCCCATCGGCAATGGAGAAACTTATTGCTCTTAAATGATCGGCTATTACCCGCATGGCAATATCAGCTTGTTGATTTTCTCCATATTTTTTTTCTGATGCTTTTGCGATTGATTGAATAATCGGTTGAAAAACATCGGTATCGTAGTTCGATTGTTTATTTTGTAAAACCATGCAAAGTCGTTCAAACCCCATACCGGTATCCACATGTTTTTGGGGCAACAGTTCTAACGTACCATTGGCTTTTCGGTTGTATTGAATAAATACTAAGTTCCATATTTCAATGACCAGGGGATGATCTTTATTTACCAGTTTTTTACCGGAAATCTTATTTCTATCTTCATCATTTCTTAAATCAACATGAATTTCAGAGCAGGGACCACATGGCCCTGTATCACCCATTTCCCAGAAATTGTCTTTTTTCGAACCATTTAAAATTCTTTGTTCAGGCAGAAATTGTTTCCAGTGTTCTTTGGCTTCAGTATCCAGGTCCAGTCCATCTTCTTTGCTTCCCTCAAAAACTGTGGCGTATAATCTTTCCGGATCAATGTTCATTTGATCAACCAGAAATTCAAAAGCCCATGCGATAGCTTCTTTTTTAAAATACCCGCCTGCCGGTTGGGCAGGATCTCCAAACGACCAATTTCCCAACATTTCAAACATGGTATGATGATAGGTATCATGGCCAACTTCTTCCAGATCATTATGTTTACCTGATACCCGCAAGCATTTTTGAGAATCGGCTACCCGGTTATATTTGGCTTCGTTGTTTCCTAAAAAGATATCCTTAAACTGATTCATCCCTGCATTGGTAAACATAAGGGTTGGGTCGTCTTTAACAACCATTGGTGCAGAAGGGATTAACGTGTGTTTTTTGCTTTCAAAAAATTGTAAAAAAGTATTTCTGATTTCTTTCGAATTCATAAAAATCTATATTAAAAACAGTTAAAACTACTTAACTAAATAATGAAATAAATTTTATTAAATATATTTACGGGTTGTAAAATTAAATTTTTTAAGTTAGATTTGTCGCTAACGTTGTGTTTTTTTTAGTCTTTAATGTAAATTATATTATTTGAGTTATGCTAAAGGTCAAATATCAGTTTGATTCTCATTCACTCACATTTAAAAAAGTTAAGTTAGTTCGGAAACAGATTCTTTTAAGGTTTGTCCTTTTTCTTTTCGTTACGGGTTCTGCAGCCTTATTACTTAATTTAGTTTATACCTCATTTCATCAAACACCAAAGGTGGCTATGCTCAATGAGGAGCAAAATATAATTCTTGCCAAATATGATATCTTAAATGCAGAAATTGCTGAACATAATAATATTATCGCAGAAATTGAACACCGGGATGATCATGTTTATCGGACCATATTTGAACTGGAACCTATACCTACTTCAGTTAGAGAAGCTGGTTTTGGTGGTGTAAACCGGTATGCTGAATTTGAAAGCATGGATAACTCTGAAATCCTGATTAATACCTACAAAAAGTTAGATGTTCTTTCGAAAAAATTATACGTACAAACCAAATCGTTCGATAAAGTTATTGAATATGCTCGCAATAAAGAAAAAATGCTTGCAGCTATTCCGGCTATCCAGCCTATTGCTTTAAAAGATTTTAACCGGATTAGTGACTATTATGGAGCGCGAAATGATCCTTTTACAGGGAAACGAACCATGCATCACGGGATGGATTTTACCGGCCCTGAAGGATCTCATATATTTGTAACTGGAGATGGAGAAGTAATTGATGCCGGATACTCTTTTTATGGATACGGAAATCGGGTGACGATTGATCATGGTTACGGGTATGTAACTGTTTATGCACATTTAAAAGACATTAATGTTAAAGAAGGACAAAAAGTAATTCGTGGTGATGTTATCGGTACGTTGGGAAATACCGGTCGTTCAACAGGTGCACACCTGCATTACGAAGTACGCTTAAATAACCGGCCCGTTAATCCGATTAATTATTATTTTAATGATCTTTCTCCGGAACAATACGACTTAATGATTGCTACATATTCGAAAAGAAGAACACCAATGGATTAGAATCTTAAAAATAAATCCTTATATTTGAACCATAAAGTTGTTTCCTTATTTATGGCAAAAGTTAAGTATAAGTTTAATCATCAGTCGCTAAAATACGATAAAATTGTCCTTACCGGAAGACAAAAATTCTATCGTTTTCTGGCATATTTGACCGCAACACTTATTTTTGCCCTTATCTATAATGTTTTATTTTCAATATTTTTTGATACCCCAAAAGAGAAGGGGTTGAAAAGAGAAAATCAGCAATTATTAACGCAATACGAAGTTTTAAATAATCAGTTTGAACTGATTGAGAAAACCCTTACCGACCTTCAGGAAAGAGATGATAATATTTATCGTGTGATATTTGAAACAGAACCTATTCCCCCTTCAGTGCGTTCAGCAGGATATGGAGGTGCAAATCGATATGTCGATTTGCAAGGATATGATAATTCTGATTTGGTGATCCAAACGGCTCAACGATTGGATAAAATAACCAAGAAACTTTATGTACAATCCAAATCCTATGATAATCTGATCGAAATGGCCAAAAACAAAGAAGAGATGATTGCCAGTATTCCTGCTATTATGCCCATTTCAAACAAAGATTTAACGCGTACAGCCTCAGGATGGGGGTGGCGAATACATCCTATTTATAAAATTCGAAAATTTCATTATGGAATGGATTTTACAGCTTCTACAGGTACTGAAATATACGCAACCGGAGATGGAGTGGTGGAGGTTGTAGAAAATTCATTACGAGGATACGGTAAACGGGTTATCGTCAATCATGGATTTGGGTATAAATCTTTGTATGCTCATTTAAATGATTTTAATGTAAAAAGAGGGCAAAGAGTTAAGCGTGGCGACGTGATTGGTTTTGTTGGCTCTACAGGTACTTCTACTGCACCTCATTTGCACTACGAAGTTTTTAAAAATAACAAAAAAGTAAATCCGGTACATTATTATTTCAATGATTTAACGCCCGAAGAGTTTGATAAGATGATATTTATTTCATCCAATAGCGGACAGTCATTCGATTAAAATTGTTTTTATGTTTAAAATTCTTCAAATTATTTTGCTTTCCCTTTTTACAGGGAATTTTTTTTATCTCAATGCTCAAAATATTTCAATTCAGACAGATACCCTAAATTTTAAAAGCGATAGTCTGAATGAGACGATGGATGATGATTCATCAACTTATCCAATTGTTAAAACGTTTTTAGGGAATTGGCAACGAAATTATTATGGCGAAAACCCTCCTGATAAGCTTGATGTAATCTGGAAACATTATCTGGGAAAAGGAGAAACTGTTATTTCCAGAAATATAGGTACCAAAGAATGGGCTGGTGCCGGTTGGACCGGTCAGCCCTTACTGGTAAAAGAGCGTAAAAAACTTTTTTTAATACAGGGTGCTTACGATCATCATCTGAAAAAAATAAACGCAGAAACCGGATCATTGGTTTGGCAATATAAATTTGATGATGTGATTAAAGGTACCGGAACCATCTGGGTAAACAGAAGGGCAGATTCGTTAGAAAATGAGTTAGTCATTTTGCAGGGAAGCCGACTGGGAACGGGACATTTCCTGGATGCCGAACATATTCCAAGCTATCGGGCGATTTCGTATCATTCAGGGAAAGAATTGTGGCGAATGGATCAAAAGTGGACGCATAGTTATTCGCGTGATGTTGATGGCTCGGCACTTATATTGAACGATACGGCTTATCTGGGATTAGAAAATTCGTTGTTTACGGTTTTTAACCCTGACTATCGTAAAGCAAAAATCAAGGACGGAATGTTACAGCCTGAAATCTACCAGGAGATAAAATTATACACGATGGATGATGTTTATCGTCATAATCATAATGTGGTAACGGAATCGTCACCTGCTTTACTGAAAAACAAGATTTATGTTGCATCAGGTTCGGGGCATGTTTTTGGATATAATTTAAATACCCGGGAAATAGACTGGAATTTTTTTATCGGCTCTGATATGGATGGTTCTGCAGTAGTTACCTCTGATAGTTGTATTTTAGTTTCGGTGGAAAAACAATACATAGAAGGACCTGGAGGCATCTTTAAACTTAATCCCGATAAAAAGCCGCAAGATGCTGTTGTTTGGTATTTTCCAACCGGAAATAATGATTTTGCAGGCTGGGAGGGAGGCGTTATTGGAACGGCAGGAATAAATGATAATTATATCGGTGAAAGTCAAAATCATTTGGCTGCTTTTGTTGGTATTGATGAGTATTTACATGTAGTAAATCACCAAAAAATTGATTCTTCGGAAAAAGTTTTGGGTCCCGATAGTTTAACGGTTTATACTACTCCTCAATTGGTTTTTAAATACCATACCGGTCCGTCTATTTCCACGCCTGTATTTGTTGACAATAAACTCATTGTTGCCACCTATTGGGGGATTTATCTGTTTGAATATGATCGACAAAATAATTTTGTTTTGCTAGATAAAAAATCCGGATCATTTGAATCAACACCTATAGTGTATAACGGGAAGATCTTTATCGCTTCACGGGATGGTTATTTATATTGTTTGGGAAGTAAAGATTGACTTTGTTTGTTAAAGAATATTTTTTAATTTTATTGGACTAAATAAGAGTGATTGACATTAATAAAATTGTGAAGTATGCCCTATAAAGAAAAGAAAGTAGAAAAACTTTACTACAGTATTGGTGAAGTAGCCGAAATGTTTAATGTAAAAACATCTCTTATAAGATACTGGGAAAACGAATTTGATATTATTAAACCCCGGAAAAATAAAAAAGGAAACCGGTTTTTTACGGTTGAGGATATTGAAAATTTCCATATGATATATTACCTGGTAAAAGAACTGGGATTGACACTTAAAGGAGCTAAAAAGAAACTAAAGGAAAATAAAGAGGGGACAACCCAAAACTTCGAAGCGGTTAAGTCTCTTAAGAAAATCAAATCTATGTTGCTTGAAATACGCGAAGATTTTTAAATCCATCTAAAGAAATTTTTTATATATGAAAATTCGTGAGATCATTTCATCTGTCGAATCTTTTGCTCCTTTGGCATTTCAGGAAGATTATGATAATGCAGGGTTGATTATTGGTGACCAGGAACAGGAAGCAAAAGGAGCATTAATTACGGTTGATATTACCGAAAAGATAATTGATGAAGCTATAAAAAAGAAGGTTAACTTAATTATTGCACACCATCCGATAATTTTCAAGGGGTTAAAAAAAATTACCGGTAAAGATTATATTGAGCGAATTATTATTAAAGCACTGAAAAATGATATTGCTATTTATGCTGCCCATACCAATCTTGACAATATTCAGGGTGGGGTAAACAGTAAGATAGCAGAGAAACTGAATTTGATAAACACGAAAATACTGGTTCCTTTAGATAATCATTTAATGAAACTGGTATATTTTGTCCCGACAGGGCATGCCGGCCAAACACGTAAAGCCATTTTTGAAGCCGGAGCAGGCCATATTGGTAATTATGACATGTGCAGTTACAATGTGGAAGGAAAGGGCTCGTTCAGAGCCGGAGAAGAGACGGATCCCTTTGTTGGTCATAAAAATGAAATACATTTTGAAGATGAGGTAAGGATTGAAACCATTTTTCCTAAACATCTTAAGCATAATATTATACGTGCATTAGTTGAAGCACATCCCTACGAAGAAGTAGCATATGATATTTATCCTTTGGAGAACCAATTTGAGAAAGCAGGATCCGGAATTATTGGAGAACTGAAAGACGAAATATCAGAAATTAAATTTTTAGAAAAGGTTAAAGAAACTTTTAAAGCAAAATGTATCCGACATACACAATTGTTTCATAAGCCGGTTAAAAAAATTGCGGTTTGCGGGGGTAGTGGAAGCTTCTTATTAAATGAAGCGATTAAACAAAAAGCGGATGTATTTATATCGGCAGATTTTAAATATCATCAATTTTTTGATGCTGAAGATAAGATTATTATTGCCGATATTGGACATTTTGAATCGGAACAGGTTACAAAAGAGCTTTTTTATGAATTACTTAACAAAAAATTCCCTAAATTTGCAGTTTATTTGACAGAAGTAAATTCAAATCCGATAAATTATTTATAAATATGGCTAAAGTAAAGGAAACGAAAGATCTTACGGTAGAGGAAAAATTAAAGGCACTGTTTGAGCTACAGGTAGTGGATTCAAAAATTGATGATATCAAACGATTACGTGGTGAATTGCCCCTTGAGGTTCAGGATTTGGAAGATGAAATTGAAGGATTACAAACACGTATTCAAAATTACGAAGAAGAGCTTGAAAAACTTAATGATTCTATAGTTCATAAGAAAAATGAAATTAAAGAAGCCGAGTCTTTAATTAAAAAATATTCTGAACAGCAAAACAATGTCCGAAACAATCGTGAATTTGACTCGCTGGCAAAAGAGATTGAATACCAGACCCTCGAAATTGAACTTTGCGAAAAAAGAATTAAAGAATATACCGTAAAGATCGAAGAAAAGAACGAAGTTATCAACGAATCAAAAGAGATTTTAGAAGACCGGGCAAAGGATTTAGAAGCGAAAAAAGCAGAACTTAATTCCATTGTTTCTGAAACACAAAAAGAAGAAGAGGATTTAGAAAATAAATCTGAAGCTATTCAGGAGGTTATTGAAGATCGTTTATTGAATGCCTACAAGAAAATCAGGGACAATGCCCGCAATGGATTAGCTGTAGTTTCTGTACAGCGTGATGCTTGTGGTGGGTGTTTTAATAAAATACCTCCTCAAAGACAATTGGATGTTCGCTCCAGAAAAAAGATTATTGTATGTGAATATTGCGGACGAATATTAGTTGATCCCGATCTGGAAGAAGAATTTAAATAATAATATAGAGCGTTATTCAAAAACAAAAAAGGTACCCAATCGGTACCTTTTTGTTTTATATTATGTAATCGTTTTTACCAGCTTCCTCCGGCGCCTCCGCCGCCGAAACTACCTCCGCCGAATCCGCTGAATCCGCCGCCTCCACCGCTAAATCCACCAAAACTTCCGGAACCTGACGAGAAATTGCCAAAACTTCCACCATGGCTTCTGCCCGCAGAACCTAACATCCCTAAAGCAATCCAGAAAGGAAGGTTATGTCCCACGGCATAATGACGTGCTCTGCGGACTCTTCCCATAACTGAAAAGATAATAATGAGCAGAAAGATAATAATCATTGGAATGGCAGAACCAACATTGCCGCTGGTTTGTTCACGATATTCGTCGGCAGTGTATTCCCCTTTGGTTAAGCTGATAATGGTATTTACAGCCTGGTCTAACCCTTTGTAATATTGTCCCTGCCTGAAATTAGGCAAAATCTCATTTTCTACAATTCGCTTGGCTAGTGCATCGGGCACAGCTCCTTCAGTACCATATCCGGTAGCAATAAAAACTTCACCTTTCGAATTGGAAGTTTTAGGTTTTACCAGGATCAGCAACCCGTTGTTCTTTCCTTTTTGTCCAACACCCCATCGTTCGCCAAGCTCAAATGCATAGGATGCAGCATCGTAACCATGCAAACTGGGAACAATAGCAATAGCAATTTGAGTTGAGGTTTGGTTGCTGAAATTTACCAGCTTTTGTTCCAGTGCATTTTTCTCATTAACCGATAAAAAATGGGTATAGTCGTTGACAATACGGTTCGATTTTTCAGGGAATTCCTGAGCATAAGCTTGCAAACTAAATATTGCAAGAAGGATTATTAAAATGTTGTTTTTTATTTTTTGCATAATTTAATTCTTTTTTCCAAACGAAATATCGTCCGACAATTCATTAACATCATCTTTCTGATAAGGAAAGTGCTCTTGTAAAGCCTGACCGGCCATTTTAATGCCTTTACTTAATCCGTTAGCATACTCTTCCTTTTGAAAATAACCGATTACGGTTTCTTTAATCTCGTCCCAGAAATTATCCGGTGTTACTGCATTTATTCCTGCGTCACCTAAGATAGCGAATTTCCGGTCATTAATCGAAAGATAAAAGAGTACTCCGTTTCTTAATTCGGTTTTATGCATTTTAAGTTTTTCAAACCAAAAAGCGGCACGGTCTAAAACATCCTCCTTACAATCCATCTCAACATGCACTCTAATTTCACCCGACGTATTTAGTTCGGCTTCTTTAATCGCATCGGTAATTTGTTTCTTTTGTGCTGTAGTAAAAAAATCTGCTGCTTTCATAATTAAAATTCTACATTTGGTGCTTCACTTGCTGATTCATCAGCTTTAAAATATGCTTTTGATTCAAAATCAAACATATTGGCATAAATATTTTTGGGAAACTGCTTAATGTAAGTATTAAAATGTTGTGCTGCTTGATTGAACTTTTGCCTTTCAACCGTAATTCTATTTTCAGTTCCCTCTAACTGAGCCTGTAGCTCTAGAAAATTTTGATTGGCTTTTAAATCAGGGTAACGTTCGACCACTACCATTAATTTAGAGAGTGCTGAACTTAAACTTCCCTGGGCCTGTTGAAAAGCCTGGATATTATCAGGAGTTAAGTTGCTGGCGTCAATATTGGTTGATGTGGCTTTCGAACGGGCTTCAATAACTTCTGTAAAAGTCTCTTGTTCGTGTTCTGCATACCCTTTTACTGTATTTACCAGGTTTGGAATTAAATCTGCCCTGCGCTGGTATACATTTTCTACCTGTGCCCATTGTGAGGTAACATTTTCATCCAAAGCAACCATTGTATTGTATGTTCCTTTTATGGATGAGTAGATAAATATTGCTATTACAGCAATCACAATTAAAGTAATCCACTTTTTCTTCATTTTTTTATTTATTTTATTTTTTGATGGGTTAAAGATATAGTTTTTTTCATCACAAAATCAGATACCACAAAAAACATGCTAATCATTGTTTCAGTAATTTTGTCATGTTCATATGCCATATCATGAGATTTATCTTTCTTCCTAAAATCTTAATTTGTAATTTTGTAGAACCGTTAAAATAAATTCAGTAATTAAAAAATATAAAATTCAAATAAAATGAATAAGGAAGCATTTCAAAAGTTTGTATTACAAGGTATTCCTGATGAATTACCTCAGCCTGAAAAATATGATCCTGAGATAAATCATGCGCCTAAGCGCAAAGAAATTTTAAGGAGGGAAGAAAAAAAACTTGCCGTAAAAAATGCACTACGTTATTTTGACCAAAAACATCATCCGGTTTTGGCGAAAGAGTTTGCCGAAGAGCTGGAAAAATACGGTCGTATTTATATGCACCGCTTCCGTCCTGATTATAAAATTTATGCACGCCCAATTGATGATTATCCCGCAAAATGCAAACAAGCAGCTGCCATAATGCTTATGTTAAGCAATAATTTGGATTATGCTGTGGCTCAACACCCACACGAATTAATAACTTATGGCGGAAATGGCGCAGTATTTCAAAACTGGGCACAGTATCTCTTAACCATGAAATATCTGGCTGAAATGACTGATGAGCAAACATTGGTTTTATATTCAGGTCATCCCATGGGATTATTTCCATCACATAAAGATGCCCCAAGAGTAGTGGTTACCAATGGAATGATGATTCCAAACTACTCCAAACCTGACGACTGGGAAAGATTTAACGCCCTTGGCGTTACACAATACGGACAAATGACCGCCGGTTCGTTTATGTATATCGGTCCGCAAGGGATTGTGCATGGAACAACTATTACGGTATTAAATGCCGGACGTAAAATTAGTAAACCCGGCGAAGGGCTGGAAGGTAAGATATTTGTTACTGCCGGTTTAGGGGGTATGAGCGGTGCTCAACCCAAAGCGAGTAATATTGCCGGAGTGGTAAGTATTTCTGCTGAGATTAATCCTAAAGCTGCAAAGAAACGGCATGAGCAAGGTTGGGTTGATGAGATTACGGATGATGTGGATAAAGCCATTGATATGGCTTTAGTGTATATAAAGAATAAAAAAGCGCATTCTATTGCTTACCTGGGCAATATTGTCGATTTGTGGGAACGGTTGGATGAAAGAGATATTAAGATTGATCTGGGATCCGACCAAACTTCGCTGCATAATCCATTTGCAGGTGGTTATTATCCTGCCGGATTAACCTATGAAGAATCAAATAGTATGATGGCCGAAAAGCCCGAAGAGTTTAAGAAGCATGTACAAGAATCGTTGAAAAGACAGGTTGCTGCCATTAATAAGCTGACTGCAAAAGGGATGTATTTCTTCGATTATGGAAATGCTTTTTTATTGGAAGCGAGCAGGGCAGGAGCCGATATTTTGAAAGAGGACGGTAAATTTAAATATCCATCGTATGTGCAGGATATTATGGGTCCGATGTGTTTTGATTATGGATTTGGTCCTTTCCGTTGGGTTTGTACATCGTCAAAATCCGAAGATTTGGATACTACCGATAAAATTGCGATGCAGGTATTGGAAGAAATAGCTTCTACAGCCCCTGATGAAATTACTCAACAAATGAGGGATAATATTCGTTGGATTCAGGGAGCCAAAGAGAATAAGCTGGTGGTTGGCTCGCAGGCTCGTATTTTATATGCCGATGCCGAAGGGCGTATAAAAATTGCCGAAGCTTTTAACAAAGCGATAAAAGAAGGAAAAATTTCTGCCCCTGTGGTATTAGGACGAGACCATCATGATGTGTCGGGAACAGATTCTCCTTTCCGCGAAACTTCAAATATTTACGATGGCTCACAGTTTACAGCCGATATGGCTATTCAGAATGTAATAGGCGATTCGTTCCGCGGTGCTACCTGGGTTTCTATCCACAATGGTGGCGGAGTTGGCTGGGGTGAAGTTATCAATGGTGGTTTTGGAATGTTGCTTGATGGTAGCGAAGACGCTTCAAGAAGATTAAAGATGATGCTGCATTGGGATGTGAATAATGGCATTGCACGCAGAAGCTGGGCCAGGAATGATGAAGCTATTTTTGCCATAAAACGCGAAATGGAACGCACCCCTGAGCTTAAAGTGACCATTCCTAATATTGCCGACGATCAACTACTGGATAACCTTTTTTAATGCAGATCAAAGATAATCGCAGCATGACTTGATGTCGTGCTGCGAGTTTATACTCATAAATAGCTAAGTATGCCAATGATTCTCATCAAAAGGCTGAACTACTTTACTTTTTCTTCTCTTTTTTAGAAAATAATCTTAATAGCCAGTTCCGTTTAATCACGCCTGCAGCCTCCTCAATTTCGGTGGCACTGTTATTTATATTAATAACTGTAAGTTCCACACTATCGGCAAAAGCAGTATCGAATAACAGTTTTGATATTAGCCCCTGCCCATCATTTATTTGCAGGGTAAGCTTTTCCAGGTTGTCGCTTATTCTTTTCGTTCTTTCGGTGGTGTAAGCCAGATTCTTTCCTGATTTGCTTAACGAGCTGGTAAATGTTGTATCAGTAAAAATTTCGCCGAATAAGCCCTGCCCTTTTCTTACCTGGTCGGAGATAGCTACTAAATTGTCCGTTGATGTTCTCAGGTTGATGCCTGCACGTTCAACTTCATTTGCCAGCGATGTATCCGATAAAAGCATGCCGATAGTTCCTTCCTCTTCGTTTATCTTGTTAGTTATCGTGGCAAAATTTTCAGTTAAGTTAGCCGTGTTTGTAGCTATTGCACTTAAGTTTTTTGAGAAAGTCTCATCGGCGAATATTTTTCCAAAAATGCCTTCGCCACGGTTAATTTTATCGGTAATTTCGGCAAGATTTTCAGTAATTTTGGTGGTGTTTTTACTCGATGTATTGATTTGTTTCAGGATGTTATCAATATTTACCACTTCAATAGTTTCCAGATAGTCGCCGTTTATTATAATCTCCTCATGACTGCTGCCACTGTATATGTTTACAATTTTATTCCCCATAAGTCCTTCTGAACCAATTTCCATCTTTGAATCTTTCCGGATAAACTTTCTTACATCATCTTGTACCGATAAATCAACTCTTACCAGTGAATCATTTATAATTTCCACTTTAGAAACCGTCCCGATATTGATACCCGAAAAGCGAACATCATTTCCCACTTTTAATCCGCTGATATCATTAAATACACCACTAACGGTAAAATTTCGTCCAAAAATATTGCTCTGGCTGCCAATGTAATATATGGCCAGAATAAAAATCAGGGCGCCTAACCCGACAAATAACCCTAATTTAATATTATTATGTTTTGTATTTCGCATGGCTTAAAGATTTTAAACAGTTACAAAAAATGACCTGACAAACGGGTCTTTCGATTTTTTCAAATCGTCAAAATTCCCTTCTGCGCAAAAAACACCATCTTGTAAAATTAATATACGGTTTGATGTTAATTTTGCACACTCAAGGTCGTGAGTAATAATAATTGATGAAGCATTATATTTTTCTTGAATCTTTATGATTAGTTTAATGATTTCTCTTGATGTTATTGGATCAAGCCCTGTAGTTGGTTCATCATAAAGTATAATTTCAGGTTTTAGGATCAGGGTTCTTGCCAGTCCGATTCTTTTTTTCATCCCTCCCGAAAGCTCTGATGGCATTTTATTAATGGCATCTGTTAACCCAACACTTTCTAATGCTTCAGAAATTAACCCGTCAATTTCTTTTTTATCTTTAAATGTTTTGTTTCTTCGTAACGGAAACTCCAGGTTCTCTTTTACAGTCATTGAATCATACAAGGCATTGCCCTGAAAGATGAATCCTACACGAGTTCTTAGTTCGTTAATTTCTTTATAATTCATTTCCAAAACATCTTTTCCAAAAACTTTTACTGAACCATTATCGGGGTAAATAAGCCCGACAATACATTTGATTAATACAGACTTTCCAATACCTGACTTACCAAGGATAACCACATTTTCGTTTTTCTTTATCTGCAAATTAATATCCTTCAAAACCTCCTTTCCGTCGAACGATTTTTGTAAATGTTCAATTTCTATTACATTATCGTAATTTTTTAAAGTGTATTGATCTTTTTTCATTTCTATATTGAGAAAATATGGATTATTTCTGATAATTGAACAGCCACTAAATCAATAATAAATATCACTAATGATGATACTACAACCGCTGAGTTTGCAGCACGACCAACTCCCTGGGTTCCTTTTTCAGAATAATATCCTTTGTAACAACCGATAATGCCAATAGCAAATCCGAAAAAGAATGTTTTTATTGTGGCAGGTACTATATCAAAATAATGTAATGTTTCAAAAGCCTGACTAATAAATAAAGGAAGTGAGATATAACCATGTAGATTTAATGCAACATATGAACCGTAAAATGAGATTGCATCTGAATAAAAAACCAATAGGGGAATGGTAATTGTTGTAGCAAGTACTCTGGTTACAACCAGATATTTAATAGGATTTGTGCCCGACACTTCCATGGCATCAATTTGTTCTGTAACTCTCATAGATCCGAGCTCAGCCCCGATCCCCGATCCAATTTTACCGGCACATATTAAAGCGGTTATTACCGGGCCTATTTCACGAACGATAGAAACAGATATCATCCCCGGCAACCATGATTCGGCACCAAAATCTACCATTACCGGACGCGACTGCAAAGTTAAAACCAGTCCCATGATAAAAGCTGTAATGCTTATAAGGGGTAAAGTGCTTAAACCCATTTGATAGGATTGCCTGATAAGTTCTTTTGTTTCAAAAGGATACCGGAAAAATTCTCTGAAAAAGCTGCCCGTAAAACGGCTTAAACTTCCAAGTTCAGTAAAAAAAATCTGTAATCTGGTCGGTTCTTCAATAAAGTCACCTGAATGAATATTCTTTTTTTTAGGAGTTAAGCGATTTAAAATATTTGAAAAATATTTTTTCATTATTTTTTCTTACTAATAAGATATTTTTTAGAAAAAGTAAGTTACAAATAATTGTAAAAAACTTTAATTAAATGAGTGTAAATTTTTACCTTAAAATTATTTATGATTGAAACATAAGGGTATAGGGGCGTTCTAAATCTTTCATAAGCTCCTGTATACCAATATTTCTGCTTTTTCGGAAGAATTCTTTCTGGTCAAAGAATATAATGATTGTTGGTACGGTAAAAATAGAGTTTTGGGCAGCGATATCAGGATATCGTTCGGTATCGCAGTAAAACATTTTAATTTCAGGAAAATATTCTGAAATTAATTGATGAATTTTGGGTTTTAAAACTTTGCATACATTACATTTTTCGTGTGAAAAGTAAATTAAGCAACCTTTATTCTTTATAGCTGCATTCAATTCGTCAAAATTTGTAATGTTTTTTATCATTAGTATTGATGGTTATTTAGCATAATTAATGTACATGCAATTATTACTTCAATATCTTTTTGCATGGCAAGTTCTATTAATTCTTGATTTTCAGATCCGGGATTAAAAATAATCCGTTTAGGTTTAAGACGAATAATATAATCGTAGTATTCTTCTTGATTCGTTGGGTTTAGATAAATTGTAATGGTGTGAATATCATTTATTTTGGGTTTCCCAACAATGATTTTTTGCCACATAATATCCCCTTCACGAATGCCTATGGGAACCACTTCATGTCCATGCCTGACTAAACTTTTTACAGCTTTGTGCGAAAATCTTATGGGATTTGGACTTGCGCCTAAAACAAGTGTTTTTTTCATTGATTCTGCTATTTTTTATTCTGATATAATCAATTGACTAATTGATTATTAACTAAATTTAATGCAACGGAAAGATATAAAAAATATAGGAATAATAAAAACGCTATATTAAGGTGTTTTTTCAATAAGGACCATAGCATGTGCTGCAACACCTCTCTCTTCTCCTACAAATCCAAGTTCTTCTGTTGTAGTAGCTTTAATTGATATTTTATTTTCATTAACATTTAGGGTTGAAGCAAGTGTTTTTATCATAGTAGGAATAAATTTTTTTAAGGTTGGATTTTGTAAACAGATGGTTGAGTCGATATTAATTAGCGTATAATTATTTTCTGCTAAAAGCCCTATTGTTCTTTTTAACAATATTTTGCTATCCATATTTTTGTATTGGTTATCTGAATCGGGGAAATGATAACCGATATCACGTAATGCAGCTGCGCCTAAAAGAGCATCACAAATGGCATGGACTAACACATCACCGTCAGAGTGAGCAACACAACCTTTGTTATGGGGTATTTTTATGCCTCCAAGTATTAATTCCCGTCCTTCTTTAAGACGATGTACATCATATCCGTAACCAATGCGAACATTCATATCTGTTAATTATTTTGTTGTTCTTGCAATGCCTGAAAATCCAACGCTAAAGTAAATCTAATGGTATTGGCAAGCGGATTGTTTTGTTTTATTGGAATGAGATAAGAAAAATCGATGGTAAATACATTGAGTCGTAATCCGGCACCAACAGTAAAATATTTTCTGTTTCCTTTGTTTTCATGTTCATGAAAATAACCGGCACGAACAGCAAATTGATTAGCATACCAATATTCGGCTCCGATATTATATTTTATTTCATTGATTTCTTCTTCCCATCCTCCCGGGGCATCATAAAATGACTGAATCATTCCTTCGGCAACGGAAACATCAGAATTTTTTCCAAAGAGGATGCTGTCATTTAATTCATATTCAGGGGTAGGTACTAAAAATTTATTTAAGTCTAAAGCTAAGGTAAACGAATTATATTCGTCTATATCATATTTGAGTGCTGTTCCGATTTTTAAATTGGTAGGTAAAAAATCTTTCTCCAATTCGGTATACGAAAGTTTTGAACCAATATTTGAGATATTGATCCCGGCAGACCATGTTGCGTTATTATCGTAGAGTTTTAGATCATCATTAACATAATACATTGAAATGTCTGCCGCAACAGCATTTCCTGCTTTGGTCTCCATATCACCAACCAATGCGCCTCCTGTGATATCAGAACGAATGTATCGAAATGCAACCCCTCCGGAGATCCTGTCTGAAAAACTTCTGGCATAAGCCACATCAATAGATAATTCGTAAGGCGAATGTTGACCATTGTATTGCCCCAGATCGTTGGTGAACTGAATATCTCCTAAGTCGAAATAAAGCATTGTCGCAGCAAACGTTTGTACCTTATCAATTCTTTTATAAAAAGAAAGGTAGCCCAGATTGATGTCATTTACTAAATTCCGTAACCATGGAGTATAGGATGCTGCAAATCCCATATCATTTTCAACAAATGCATATTTGGCAGGATTCCAGTGCATCGAATTGTAATCCGGTGATGTAGCTACTCCTGCATCACCCATTGCTCCGGCACGTGAATCAGGTGCTATCGTTAAAAAGGAGGCAGTGTATTCTATTGGATTATTGGAACCTACTAAGTCACTTTGTGAAATTTCATTATTTTGTCCTTTACTAACCGTTGAGATGAGTAACATAAGGGTTCCCCATAAATAAAGATTTCTCATTTGAATGTATTTTTGTCAAATATTATCTTTGCTTTCTTTTTTTATTATTTAAGATTTGCAAATATAAAATTAATTATGATAAACAATTAAATAAATTATTTTAGGATGACCAGCTTTTCGATTTTAGTTACTGTTTCATTGTTAGTGGTGCGTACTTTGAGCTGATATATATAAACGCCACGACCAAGTTTATCCCCAAAATCATCCAGTCCGTCCCAATGTATAGCTTCAGAACGGAATCCGGATGAATTTATTGTAGCATGAATTGTTTTTACAAGTTTACCGGTGACGGTGAAAACCTGAATCATTGTTTCCAGCATCTCGTTTGGACGATTGTGGTCAAAATAGAAAGCTGTTTGTTCGGTAAATGGATTTGGATAGTTGAGTAGATTTTTTATAGCCAGCTTTTCTGATTCGGCAACCATAAAATCCAGTGTTTCTTCCGATGAGTTATTGTAAACATCCCATACCTTAAATTTTAGTTGATGTTCACCCTTCTGGAGTTTATTAAATAAATATTCTATTTTCCCTTGTTGATAATCGTCTACATCCGATTCGTAATAATCATTTAAAACAATAACATCACTCGTATTATTATCCAGGATTGCTGTAATATCATGGCCTATCCCATTTCCAACTGTATTAATCCCACTACTGTCGGATAAAATGGCATATAAAACGGGGTTTTGATCGGTAACCCCACCGGATACAAAATTTTCATCATTCATATAAAGGTTTATTCGGGGTCCTGTATTGTCTACAGGTGCTGAGGCATTCGTTCCTCCAATAATGAAATTATTAAAATACCCTTTGGCATCAGCATCCGAACTCAACGAATAATACCTTATTTTCCCTTGATCAAAATTGTAGGATATGTCCTTAGGTACCACAAAACTAAACTGAAAACGGCCGTTAGTTACACTGGCTTTTCCTTTGTAAAGAATATTGTTTTGGGTTTGAAAACTCATGGGTGTTTCTCCATTGTTCCCTAACGTGGTCTGCGTTCGTTTTTTATCTAAAACCATAGGATAAACTAATCCATTATAGTTGGTGATGATATTTTTGGACTCATCTGCAACATGTCCATGCACGGTAACTTTGCTTAGGGCTTTTAACGTGTCGGTGTTATTCAAAACATCCTTATGATTTAAGGAGTCAGTAATAATATTATATCTGGCTAAAGGTAATTTTAGGGCAGGATCTCCCAAAAGTGTAAAGTTACGTTTATTATTTTCTGTCCCTGAGTTAATTTTAGCTAACCGCATTACATCTCCCAGGGCATGATAGTTGTTTTTATAATTTTTTTCGAAGATATGATTGAAGAAGTTTTTATTCAACGTATAATTTGGACTTGAATATACAAGACGGGTAGTAGAGAATAAAGCAATACCTCCTCCGTTTGGGTTAAGCAAAACCCTTTCACCCGCAGAAACATACTTGTGATTATCAAAACGGCTAAATTCGCAGGTTGCTGTCATAAATACTGCCAGTTTATTTCTGTTTTTCCATGAGTTGATGGCATCTATTGTTAGTACTCTTTCGTGTGCCAGTCCGTTTTCTCCACCATGCCCTGTGTAATTAAAAATTAAAATTCCATTATTGACTTGTTCATTGATTAAACGATTTACCTCGGGGTAACTTTCACTTACCGCTGTTACTTCTTGCAGATATGCATCAAGGTAGATTTTTTGAATAAAAAAATATGGATAGGTAGTGTCAACCTGAATAGCTAAACGGTTGGCATCGCGCATATGGATATTGTTATCTTCATCATCTCCAACAAAACAAAGGGATTGAGTCCAGTCACCCTTGTTATTGAAATTAGTGTATCGGTAAATTTTATCAACTACCAGTTGAGCTTCCTGAACTGATTTTACGGGTAAACGACCAATGCCGATGTCAACCAGTCCCGAGTTGGATAATTCAATGTTATCCAGGGGATCAAGCAATCCAAAAAAATCATCGGTAACAAAGGATAAGGTGGGTGTTAATGAGTTGTTCGATTGATAGGTGAGGACGTAATTAATGTTTTCGGCCGTTAAAGATTTATGATCGAAGGAACCATCCCCAACGAGAAGCAGGTATTTTAGCGTATCCGTAGAAGTAGGTCTTTGATAAATCATCCTGATAAAGTTACGTATGGCAGCAGCATCGGGGGTTCCGGAAGAGAACTCATTAAAAATATGGTTGGGTGTTGTAATGGCCACCGATAATCCGTCCTGTACAGAATGTAAATCTGCAATACTTTGTGCCTGACTCATGAAATCGGGGTGTGTCACAATAATCATATCGTGATGGCCTAAAGCATGTAAATTTTGATTGGATATACTTCCGGCAGATTCGGGTAAAGGTAGATTATCTGTATTAAAAGCAATAAATTCATTTAATCCGGGCTCTACATCAACTTTAACGGAAAGGATATTTGAAGCAATCATTTGAGTCTCCAGTTCCTGCACCTGCGTTGGTGTAGTGGTTTCCCAGACTTTAACGGATGAGGAGGAATTTTGAATTTGAAATTCAATGGTTTTTTCCGTGTCATCCGTATTTAAATATCTGAATTTTAGTTGATTTCCCGACATATATAGTTGTCTTTGGGCATTCAGAGTAATGAAATCGAGCCATCCTATTGAGGATGGCGATGGTTTATTATAATCGATATCAACGGAGAAATTATCATTGTTGCTTGTAAAATCATTTTCAGTTATATTCCGAATAGCATAAGTCGATGTATAGGAGCTCACGTTTACAGGATCAAACTGTAGGGAGGCAATGGATTGTGCTCCTGATCTGATGGTAAAAGAAGAGGTAGATGATGAACGTGCCACTAAGGCCGTTTTAATTTTTACCGGCTCTGTTTTAATTAAATGGTGAATCGTGAAATCAAAAGAGAAACTGGTGGTAATATCAAAGGTTTCACCCACCCATAACTGTCCGGACTCAATTAGGTTTTTGCTCTCATTTTCGTAATGGAGGTAGTCAGTAAACGAGGTTACTATTTCGCCAGGAGGCTCTGATGGATTATTTACGATAATTATTTCATTATTGGCATCATTATTTGATGTTATAAAAAAATAATTATAATCTGAGTAAATATGTTTAATACATGAATAGAAATCATCACTTTCGTTATATACCCATTGATCAGGTCCTTCTGCATAAAATAAGATATAATCACCCTGGTTAAAGATTCCGTCGCTGCCTTTTTCAAAATAAATCGCATTTAAAACTAAATCATCCCGGGGTTCTTCTGTATTCGATAGAGGCAACATTCCTTGAGAGTTTCCATAGATTTTTAATTTTGCAGGATTTTCTATTCCAAGCTCTGATAATTGGTTATAAGTTATCTTATAGATTCCCGTTTCTTTAATTCTTATTTTACTCCACTTCCCGTTTCTAAGAACCGATTGATTGGTAAAAGCCTTACTTTCTTTGGGTTGTGTTTTTATTTCTGTTGTGCCTGTTACTATTTCAATGTGAAAAGAAATTAATTTTTCCAATTGATTATTCGTAGTATTTCTTCTTAACGGTAATAAATTAAACTGCAAAAAAGGCTGTCCCCTGGAGATTTTAACTTGCGATTCGTAAAATAATTTTTCAGGTAACGAATCAGGATATTGTAAATTGGCTAACTCATTTTTGGATAAAGGTTCAAACTGCAAGTTGGTGATTTTCACCTTTGCATTTAAAGCGTTTACATTGATAATTTCATAATAATAGGGAAGCAGGGTATTATGGTTATAATAGTGAGCGTTTTCAAAAAAAAGAAACTTTTTTGTATCAAGATTTTTTTGTGATATTTCATAATATTGAGAAATTTGGTGAGGCTCTTTCCATCTAATTTCCCTTAATAACGTTAAATTTTGTGCTGTTGATGTAAAATACAAATAGAATAAAAGGGTGAATAGGAGTGTTCTTTTCATCAGACTTTATTATTTTTATACAAAGAAACAAAACTTTATTGAAAAGGGGGGTAAATTTATTTTACTGGATTGTTTCTATCATGTAATATTTCACATAATCCTTCGTTTTTAGCGTAACATGAAAATTAACGAATAAATAATTTGTATTATTGTAAGGAGTACAAGAATATTGGCTGAATGAAAAAATATATATATATCTTTCTATTGCTATTGATTTGTAAAACAGCATTATCACAGGATATTGAATTTTCGCAATATTATGCCAATCCGCTCTATTTAAATCCTGCATTTGCAGGCTCTGAAGAGTATGCCCGTATTGCTTTAAATTATCGTACACTAATGCCTGTATCCTATGGAGACTATATTACTTATAGTGCATCATATGATATGTATATTGAAGATTTAAGCGGAGGAGTAGGATTGCAAATTATGAATGATCGTCAGGGGCAGGGAGTTATTAATGATTTGGGGATTCATTTAATGTATGCCTATAATTTTCAGATTAATCGACAATGGACTGTCAACGCCGGGTTAAAAGCAAGTTATCAGATAAATACCGTTGATGCAAGAGGACTTGATATGATCGACCCTGAAAGCGGGCTTTATAAACGTTCCATGTTTTTTGATTTTTCTGCAGGGATTTTAACCTGGTATAAAAATTATTATGCCGGTTTTTCTGTCGATCATCTTACTAAACCCATGATTTCATTAGGCACTTCTGAACCCGGTGTTATTGGAAGAAAATATACCCTTCATGGCGGAATGGAGATCCCTTTTTATAATAGTTTACACAGAGTACATATGACCTTATCTCCAAATGTTATTCTACAGCATCAAAATGAGTTTACAAAAATAAATTTGGGATTATATTTAAATAAAGATTATTTTGCAACCGGATTATGGATAAAAACAAATACAAATTTTAAAATTAAAGGAGCTGTTTTAATGTTTGGATATTCTGCTGATAGCGGGGTTTTTGCTTATAGTTATGATGTTCCTCTGAATTTTAATAGCCTTGAAGGAATAATTTCAGGGGCTCATGAGGTAACTTTTTTATACTTTTTTAAGTATAAGAGCAAGAAGAGAAAAATGAAAGCAATAAAATGTCCAAGTTTTTAGTTATATTTATGTAAAATCTTGTGTTGCGAAAAATAAAAATTATTATATTTGACTAAAAATTTATATTACCATGAATGTAAGATTAAGAAATTCCCTTTTAGTATTTGCTGGTTTATTATTTTTTACCGGTTGTGGTTTGGTAGGAGGAGGAGGTAGAGAAGAGTCGCCAACGACCGGATGGGATTATAATAATCCGGAATACGGTGGTTTTGAAGTTAAAACCGGATATGAACAGGAACCGGGACCAGGTTTAGTGAAAATTGAAGGTGGTACATACACTATGGGGCAGACGACCCAGGATATTACTTATGACTGGAACAATGTGCCTCGAAGAGTAACTGTTTCTTCATTTTTTATGGATCAGACCGAAGTAAGAAATGTTGACTACAGAGAGTATTTGCATTGGATTAAACGGGTGTTCTATGATTATCCGGAAGTACATAGAAATGCCTTACCCGACACTTTAGTCTGGAGAAGTGCATTAGCTTATAATGAACCCTATGTACAATATTATTTCCGCCATCCGGCATATAATGAATATCCTGTTGTTGGAGTAAATTGGTTGCAAGCCAATGATTATTGTGTTTGGAGAACCGACCGGGTTAATGAGATGCGGTTGATTCAAGAAGGAATTTTGGAATTAGACCCAAACCAGGTGGGAAGAGAAAATTTTAATACAGATGCATATTTAGCCGGACAATATGAAGGTTTAGTAATAGAAAATTTACCTTCACAAGACCCTAACAAAGAAAGTCGTATTGTTAGCTTGGAAGATGGGATACTTTTACCCAAATACAGACTTCCTACTGAAGCAGAATGGGAATATGCAGCTGTTGCGCTTATTGGAAATACGCACGAAGAACGTATATATGAGCGAAGAATGTTTCCCTGGGATGGTCATAATGTTCGCTATCCGGAAGGAAAGAAGCAGGGAACAATGATGGCTAATTTTAAACGTGGACGTGGTGATATGATGGGTACTGCCGGCGACTTAAACGACAATGGATCAATTACAGTTCCGGTAACCTCATACTGGCCAAACGACTACGGTTTGTATTGCATGGCCGGCAATGTTAATGAATGGGTTGCAGATGTATACCGACCTCTATCTTTTGAGGATGTTGAAGATTTTAATCCTTATAGAGGAAATGTTTTTGAAACACTGGTTAGAAATGAGGATGGAAGCATAGCAGAAAAGGATAGCTTAGGAAGATTAAAGCGACGACCTATATCTGAAGAAGAAGCTGCCATAAGAGATAATTATAATAAAGCTGATTACAGGAACTATAGAGATGGTGATTTACAATCTCGAATTGATTTTGAAAATCAGGAAGCAGCCAGAGGGGCTAGCTCCACTAACGAGATGTATGCTACAGAAGAAGGAGACTGGTCTTCATTAATTACGGATAAAGTAAGAGTATATAAAGGAGGATCATGGAGAGACAGGGTATATTGGTTAAATCCAGCTTCACGACGATTCCTCGATGAAGAGAAAGCTAAAGATGATCTGGGATTTAGGTGTGCCATGACAAATGTTGGTAGTCCTGAAGGATTGAATTAATTAACCTAATATAATTTCATACATTAAAAAACCTCATTATTTTGATGAGGTTTTTTATTTAGTAGATGCCATGAAGATTGAAAATTTATACCAGTTATTTTTAGATCATCCTAAAATAACTACTGATAGCAGGCTGGTAGAAGAAAATAGCTTGTTTTTCGGCTTAAAAGGTGAAAATTTTAACGGAAATGCTTTTGCTGAAAAAGCGATTGAAAATGGATGTGCTTATGCAATAATCGATGACCCTGATTTTAAAAAAGGGGGACAATACATTTTAGTTGAGAATGTACTTTCTGCATTACAACAATTAGCGTATTATCACAGGCAACAGATAAACATTCCTGTGATAGGAATTACCGGTTCAAATGGAAAAACTACAACAAAAGAGTTAGTAGCTTCTGTGTTATCCAAAAAATATAATGTATCGTTCACTCAAGGGAACTTAAACAATCACATTGGAGTCCCTTTAACAATCCTTTCTTTTACTAAAAATACAGCGATAGGTATTGTGGAGATGGGAGCTAACCATCTGGGAGAAATCAAACCATTATGCTCCATTGCAGATCCTGATTATGGTTTGATTACCAATATCGGGAAAGCTCACCTTGAAGGATTTCGAACATTCGACAATATTATTAAAACCAAGAATGAACTATATGAATATGTAGCACAAAAGAAAGGTAAAATTTTTTATAATGCGAATGATAAAATATTAAGCCAATTAACAGCCGGAAATAATGATGCAATTTCTTATGGAGACCAAAAACAATCAAAGGTTTTTGGTTTTCTTGAAAAAGATGGAATATTTTTAAAATTAAAAGCTGGCATCGAAAGCAAATACTATACTATCCAATCTAAACTTATTGGCGATTATAACCTGGATAATGTTTTAGCAGCTATAGCAATAGGTAATTTTTTCCAGGTAGATGATACGTCCATTGTTCATGCTATAGAGAATTATAAACCTGATAATAACAGGTCGCAGTACTTAAAAACAAAACAGAATCAAATATTTTTGGATGCTTATAATGCAAATCCAACCAGTGTAAAAGCAGCCATCAAAAATTTTGAACAAATCGATTTGCCTCATAAAAGTTTAATTTTAGGCGATATGTTTGAATTGGGCGATACGGCCCTTAATGATCATTATGATGTGCTTAAAATAATTGATAATAAAGATTATGAAAATATTATTTTAGTGGGAGCGATCTTTTCATCGTTAGAAGTAGGTGAGGAGATTTTACAATTTGCGAATGTTGATTTATTAAAAGATTGGTTGAACAAAAACCCTATGAAAGGGTCCAATATATTAATTAAAGGTTCACGAGGAAATCGATTAGAAAGAATTGTTGATTTTTTATAAATAGATATTATGGGAAATAAGATAATGGATCCAATGGTAGGGAGATTAATGGGGTTAAGATATAAATCACACCCATGGCATGGTGTTGAAATTGGGAATGAAGCTCCCAAAATATTAACCTGTTTTATTGAAATGGTGCCTACCGATACCGTGAAATATGAAGTAGATAAGGTAAGCGGTTATTTAAAATTAGACAGACCGCAAAAATATTCGAATGTAGTGCCCGCGTTATATGGTTTTATTCCACAAACCTATAGTGGCGATCGGGTGGCTGCTTTTTGTGCCGAAAAAACAGGAAATAGTAAAATATTAGGCGATAAAGATCCGATAGACATATGTATTTTAACCGAAAAAGAAATTACCCACGGAGATATCTTAGTTAGGGCCAGACCTATTGGTGGTTTTCGGATGATAGATGGCGATGAGGCAGACGATAAAATAATTGCTGTATTAAATAACGATGCCGTATATGGCGATTATAAGGATATTACCGAATGCCCGGATTTGATCCTTGATCGGTTGAAACACTATTTTCTTACCTACAAAGATTTGCCCGGAAATAAGGCAAATACAGAAATTACCCATACCTATGGTATTGAAGAAGCTCATGAAGTTATCAAACGTTCGATGGATGATTATCATGATCGGTTCAATAATCTGGAGAGTATGCTATCTATTTAGCTCCTTTAACTGAGCAAAAAATTTTATTTTGCGAAAAAAATATTTTATAAGGATGCTTCTTTGTAGTATCTCCCTGTGATTACTAATGCGATGATTCAAAAGTAATTCGTTTCGTTTTATACGAAGCTTTTTTAGCGATTGATAAAAATGGATGTGTGCTTTAAAAACGGCTGTAAAATTACGAAAGGAAAGTCCTAGTAAATAAATAATGGAAGACAAACCATCCAAAATCAATCGTATAAAGATTTTGCCAAATAATTTGCCATGGGGAAGGTTCTTATAGAGCAAAAATAGATTATTCCGGTAATTAAGATAAAGCTTAAACGGACTGACAGGTAATGTTCCACCTCCCACATGGAATACCTCGGATTTTGGGTTAACAAATATTTTAAATCCGGAATTTTTTAATCTCCAGCAAAGATCAATTTCTTCCATATGAGCAAAAAAATCATCATCAAAACCTCCCAAATGATGAAATAAGTCAGCTCTAATAACCATACATGCTCCTGAAGCCCAAAACACTTCTCTTATATCATCATATTGCCCGTTATCTTTTTCCAGCGTATCGATGATTCGGCCACGGCAAAAAGGGTATCCAAATTTATCGATAAACCCCCCCGAGGCTCCTGCATATTCAAAGTATTTTTTTTGGTGATAAGCTTTAATTTTTGGCTGTGAAGCAGCAATTTTATCATCCGAATCCATTAAATCAATTAACGGATTGAGCCAGTTTTCTGTAACTTCAATATCCGAGTTGATTAAAACATAATATTTTGCTTTAACATGCTGGAGGGCTTTGTTGTATCCACCCGTAAACCCATAGTTTTTATCCAGCTGGATGATTCTTAATGCAGGATAGTTTTCATTTAAAAAGGCAATTGAATGGTCGGTCGAATGATTATCTGCAATAATGATTTCGGTATCGGGATCATCTGTAAATTTAGTTAAAGCAGGCAAAAATTGCTCTAAAAATTTTTTTCCATTCCAGTTTAGGATAACAACAGCGGTTTTAGCCATTTACAAAAGTTTTAATGAATGGGAATTTCCGGGTCTCTTTTATGTTTCCATCGTTTATGCGACCATAGCCAATATTCGGGTTTCTCTTGAATATATTTTTCGAGCAACCTTAAATGGGCTTCCGTAATCTCATTCGTTTTACAATTCCCGGCTTCTTCAAACAGTAAGGTTGGAATTAATAAATACTTTCCTCTTTTTATTTTGTCAACATGTGTATAAACTACTGCAGCATTTAGTTTTTTGGCTATTTTTTCGGGACCCAAAAAAACGGGTGTTTCCTGATTAAGAAAAGTAGTCCAGTAATTACTGCTTTTTAAAGGGGGACGTTGGTCAGATATAAGTCCTAAAATAGTTCGTTTATTATTTCTGTTGAACTGAAGTACTGTGCGGTAGGCATCTTTCATGGTAACCGGTACTTCACCAAATTTTGCCCGCATTTTATAAAATTCCCGATCAAAAAATTTATTGTTTAATGGTTTGTAAACACAAAGGGTAGTATGGGGGGAAAAGAGAGGTAAGGTGATAAAAATTTCCCAGTTGCCATAATGTGCAGTAACCCCGACAATACTTTTTCCCTGATAGTATAGGTCGTTAATAATATCATGATTTTTAAATTCAACCATTTTGCTTATACGCGCCGGCTTCATCTTAATCAAGGCAATATTTTCGATAAAAATATCGCTCAGGTGACGAAAGAATTTTTTCCGGATGGATTTTATTTCTTTGTCTGATTTCTCCGGGAAAGAATTTTTTAAATTCTGGTAAACTACTTTTTTTCGGTATCCGATGATATAAAAAAGAAAAAGATAAATGATATCAGCAATACCATATAAAATAAACCGTGGAGCTCTGCTTAACAGCCAGCTTGTTGCCTGAAATAAATATACTCCGATTCTTTTCACCTTATTTGTTCATGTATTGTTTAACAATAGCTAAAAAATCATCAAAGATATCATGATTTGAAGCAACAATTTCTTCTCCAAAGATATAATTGTCTTCTCCCTTAAAATCAGAAACTTTTCCTCCGGCTTGTTGAACGATAAATGCTCCTGCGGCAACATCCCAGGAACTTAGGCTATATTCATAAAAAGCTTCAAAACGTCCACAGGCCACATATACTAAATCGGTTGCCGCAGAACCTAATCTACGGACACCATGCGTATTTCTCATAAAATATTCTAATGATTCTAAAAAGGGTCCCATCCTTTTATAATCGTAATATGGGAAACCTGTAGCAATTAAACTGTCATTAATTTTTCCTTTCTTCGACACATTTATCTCTTTTCCGTTTAAATAAGCAGGACTTCCTTTCCATGCATAAAAACATTCGTCGAGTCCAAGCTCATAAACAACACCCAGGATAATTTCATCTTTTTCTTTTAATGCAATACTTATGGCAAAAGGGGTAATTCCGTGGATAAAATTAGTCGTTCCGTCCAACGGATCAATAATCCAGTTGTAGTTTTCGCCCTGGGTTGTGGTTGTTTGTTCTTCAACAATATATCCTGCTTCCGGTAAAATTACATTTAATCCCTCTACCAGTTTTTGTTCCGATGTTTTGTCTACATAGGTTACAAAATCGTGTAATCCTTTTTCTTCAAAACGGATACTGGTATTGTTTTTCTTTTCGGTAAGAATAAATTTCCCTGTATTTCGGGTTAGTTCAATTACTTGCTGACAAATTTTTTCAAGATCCATAGCCTTTTTTTTTCAAAGATAATAAACGATAAGCTGAACAGCTACTTTATTTACATTTTTTAACCCGATTAATTTATCCTTTCGGTCGTGAAAGAGTTCATAATCTTTATGAATATGTCAGATTAAAGCATTTTTGCCTTTACATTTCCTGTTACGGATAACTCAATGAGCTTAACCGGTCTTATTTCACCAATAAGTGAACGGTTAAAAGGTATTTCCACTTTGATATAATTCTCGGTAAACCCAAACATTAATCCGTCTTTTTTATTCGACTCGAAAAGTACATTCGCTTTTTTACCTAAGTTTTTTTGGTAAAATGCTCTTTGTTTCTCTTCGGCCAGTTGATGCAATATCTTGCTTCTTTCATGGATCGTTCTGTGGGTGACTTTATCGCTAAAGGTTGCCGATTTGGTGTTTGGACGTTCTGAATAAGAAAAAACATGATAAAATGATGCATCCATCTGTTGAAGGAACTGATAAGTATCCTCAAAATAGTCATCGGTTTCGCCAGGAAAACCAACAATCACATCCACCCCAATAAATGCATCGGGCATTAATTGCTTTATTTTTTCGATACGCGATTGAAAAAGTTCCCGGTTATATCGCCGCTGCATTTTGGACAAAATTTTATTACATCCCGATTGAAGCGGAATATGAAAATGGTTTAGAATTTTTTGGGACAGGGAAACCATTTCTATAATTTCATCTTTTAATAAGTTTGGTTCTATCGATGAAATACGGATTCGTTCAATTCCTTCAACTTTTTCAAGCGCCTTTAACAGGTCATAAAAAGTTTCCCCGGTTGATTTACCAAAATCACCAATATTTACACCAGTTAAAATAATTTCCTGAATGCCGGATTGGGCAATTTTAGATGCTTCACAAACTAAACCGGTAATTTTTTTATTTCGGCTTTTCCCTCTGGCTAAGGGAATTGTACAATAGGAACAGGAATAGTCGCATCCATCCTGAACTTTTAAGAATGACCTTGTACGGTCGGCTTCGGAATGTGACGAATCAAAGTGGTCAACGGACTCAATCTCACAGGAATAAACTTGTGGCGTTTTGTTCTTGCTTAAATCATCGATATAATTTAAAATATTGAACTTTTCATTGGTCCCGAGGACTAAATCAACCCCTAAGTTTTCAGCAATTTCATTGGCTTTTAATTGTGCATAACAACCCACAACAGCAATATAGGCATTGGGATTTTTATGCTGTATTTTTTTTATCGACTGTTTACACTTTTTATCAGCCTGGCCGGTTACCGAACAGGTATTGATAACATAGATATCTGCATCGGAATTAAAGGTAACAACATCAAATCCATTATCCTTGAATAATCTTGAAATGGTAGATGTTTCCGAAAAATTTAATTTACACCCAAGTGTATGAAACGCTACTTTTTTTTCTTTTCCCTCTTTTTTGTTCATCTTTCACCTCTTTTTCAGGGAGGCAAAGTTAAGGCATTTAATTTAATTTTTTTCGTTCAGGTAATCATCGTATAGCTCCCGGATAATTCCATCGGCAATACCTACTTTGGGAACAATAATTTCGTTAGCTCCCGACCATTTTACAATTTTAAAAAGCAATTCGGAAGCAGGAATGATTACATCCGCACGATCGGGATTTAATCCTAAAATTTTAATACGCTCCTCGTAAGTGTAATCTTTAATTTCTTGATAAATCTTTTTAAGTATTTCTGCGGGCAAAGGTTTTCCTTCTTTCTTTCGGGAAAGTTTCAGCAGCTTATTTATATTTCCTCCCGAGCCGATAATTTTAAGTCCCGGGTATGACTTTTTGATTTCTTTCAGTTTTGATTTTAACGTATTAAATGTCTTATCATCTACCTGCTGATTAAGAAGCCGGATAGTTCCAATATTAAATGAATGCGATATAAGTGCCTGTTTGTCAAAAAATAAAGTTATTTCGGTACTCCCGCCGCCAATATCAACATAAAGGTAAGGAGTTTCATTATCCAGCATATCTACAATACGATTGTGGTAAATGATTTCGGCTTCGGTTTTTCCGTCAATAATTTCGATAGAGATACCTGTTTTTTTCTTTATCCATTCAACCAGTTCTTCGCCGTTTGTTGCTTCTCGCATGGCAGAAGTTGCACATGCTCTGTAACGAGTTACATCATGCACTTTCATTAAGTGCTTAAAGGCAATCATGGCATCCATCATCTTTTCTTTTCGGATATTTCCAATTTTACCGGTTGTAAAAACATCGGCCCCTAGCCTTATAGGTACTCTGGTAATAGAAGATTTTTTAAATGATACACCATTTCCATTTTCAATAATATTTGTAAATAATAACCGAATGGCATTGGTTCCGATATCTATGGCAGCAAATTTTAAGATTTTCAAAACATTGCTTTTTTAGATTTGATTTTTGGGATAATCAAAAAAATAATCAACAAGGTTGTTTTTATCGATTTTTGCCCAACTGTTTGTTTCAAATTTTAACCATACAACTCCGGTTGTAGGTATATTGTCTAACGGATTTTTTAGAAAATGGTTGGCTAAATCGGTAAAAGTAGGGTTATGTCCAAATAACATTAAAGACTCATGTTGCTCATGAACACGCTTTATTAAGTTTAGCATGGTGGTTTTATCCGCAAAATAAATATCTTCATGAGGTTCAATATTTTGATAAGGATATCCAAATACCCGTGCAAAAATAGTTGAAGAATGTAAAGCCCGTATAGCCGGGCTTGATATTATTTTTTGAGGGTTTAGTTTTTTGGCTAAAAGTCTTTCGGCCATTACATAACCATCATTAATTCCTCTTTCTTTTAATGGGCGGTCAATATCCGAAATATTGCCATAACTCCATGTTGATTTTCCGTGGCGGACAATAAACAGTTGTTTGTGCATATTCTAATGAGTGTTATAAAATATCACTTGCCAGCTCGGCTAAGTAACTTCGTTCTCCTTTTACAAGATTAACGTGGGCAAAAATATCCTGCCCTTTCATTCTATCTGCCAGGTAGCTTAATCCATTCGATTTCATATCCAGGTATGGAGAATCAATCTGTTGAATATCGCCGGTAAATATCATTTTAGTCCCTTCACCTGCACGGGTTATAATCGTTTTTACCTCGTGTGGAGTGAGGTTTTGTGCTTCATCAACAATAAAAAATGAATTGGATAAGCTTCTTCCACGAATATAGGCTAATGGGCTGATTACAAGCTTTTCAGACTTTTGCATCTCTTCAATAGCCATATATTCTTTACTTTGCGATTTAAACTGGTTTTTTATCACCGAAAGGTTGTCGAACAATGGTTGCATATAAGGAAGAATTTTTTCCTGAACATCCCCCGGTAAAAATCCAAGGTCGCGGTTAGCCAAAGGAACGATGGGTCTGGCCAGAAGAATCTGGTTAAACTTCTTTTCCTGATGTAATGCAGCGGCCAGTGCTAGCAATGTCTTTCCGGTTCCTGCTTTGCCGGTAAGTGCAATGAGCTGCACTTCGGGACGTATTAATGCATCTAACGAAAATGTTTGTTCGGCGTTGCGTGGATCAATTCCGTAAGTTCTTTGCTTTTCAACCCGTTGCAAAATTTTATTAAAAGGATCGTAATGGGCTAAAGCCGATGATTTCTGTCCTTTTAAGATAAAGTATTGATGCGGTAGCGGATCGATTTTGAACTCATCCACAGGAACACCTTCGTGTGATTCATAAAGCTTGGATATCAATTCATCGCTCACATTTTCTACTGTTTCTACATCCTTGTGTATTCTGTCAATATCTTTTATTTGATCATTTTTATAATCCTGAGCCGGGATACCCAATGATTTGGCTTTCATCCTCAGGTTGATATCCTTACTCACCAATATGACTTCGGTGGTTTTGTTTTTTTCTGTTACATCTTCGGTAATAGCCAGAATACGGTGGTCTGGTGTTGGTTCAGGGAAAGATGATTTTAATTTTTCAGAAAAAGGCTTTCCGGTAACAATCGATAATTTGCCCAACTCTTTTCCTAAGGATATACCCCCGTTGAATAGTTTGTCGCCGGATATTTTGTCCAACTCGCGGGTAAATTCACGGGCATTAAAATTAATTTGATTTTCTCCTTTTTTAAGATGATCTAATTCTTCAAGAACAACGATAGGTAATACGACATTATTTTCCTGAAATTTATATAAACAATTAAAATCGTGAAGGATAACATTGGTATCAATGACGAATATTTTTTTCTTTTTTTTCATGCTTTTTCTTTTTTAGGTTAAGACAATGTAGTAATTTTTTTAATTCATTGTTGATCTTATTTTTGTTAAATTTATAAACAAAACATAAGCTATGGAAATAATTCAAGGTATTTTAACGCGTAGAAGTATAAGAAAATATTCAGAACGGGAAATTACTAAAGAACAAATCTATGCACTGGTAAAGGCCGGAATGTATGCCCCCTCAGCCCGAAATCAGCAACCCTGGCATTTTGTAATAATTGATGAGCGCGAGTTATTAAATAAAATAAGTGATATCCACCCTTATGCGAAAATGTTAAGGGAGGCTAAATGGGCCATTATTGTTTGCGGTGATGAGCAACTGGAGTTAAGCAAAGGATATTGGGTAGTAGATTGTTCGGCAGCTACACAAAACATATTGCTTGCAGCACATGGTTCAGGTCTGGGCGCCGTTTGGTTGGGGTTACATCCACGGGAAGAGCGAAAAAATGGAATAAAAGATTTACTTCAATTACCGGGCAATATTCAACCCTTATCCCTTATTTCCATTGGTTATCCCAATGAAGAAAAAAAGCAGCCCGAGCGTTTTAAAATGGAAAGAATCCATCATAATCAATGGTAAATTTGATTACTTTTATAGCGAAAAATTATTGGTATGACCTATCATGAAACATTGAAGTGGCTTTTTGATCAACTCCCCATGTATCAGAGGGATGGGAAGGCTGCTTACAAGGATAACCTGGATAATACGCTGACACTGGATGAATATTTTCATCATCCGCATAAAAAATTTCAATCTATACATGTAGCCGGCACCAATGGAAAAGGTTCGGTGTCGCATATGCTTGCATCGGTATTGCAACAAGCCGGTTATAAAGTAGGATTATATACTTCACCTCATTTAAAAGATTTTCGGGAACGCATAAAAATTAACGGACAAATGATTCCGGAAAATGATGTGGTTTCCTTTTTTGATCAGCACAAGGAAATTTTTGAAACCATAAAACCCTCATTTTTTGAGATGACGGTTGCACTGGCGTTTGATTATTTTGCGCAAAAGCAAATCGATATTGCTGTAGTTGAAGTGGGTATGGGAGGGCGGTTAGACTCAACCAATATTATTCAGCCCGAATTATCGGTCATTACCAATATCGGTTTCGATCATACCCTGTTTTTAGGCGATACGTTGGAGAAAATTGCCAAAGAAAAGGCAGGAGTCATTAAAGAAAATACACCGGTAATTATTGGAGAAACCCAGCCTGAAACTAAACCTGTTTTTTTGAATATTGCCCGCCAAAAAGATTCTCAAATCCATTTTGCTGACCAGAATTATTTTATCGATTATGCCATGCAATCGGTTGATTTTAAGCAGGTATTTAATATTAAAGATGCAAAGGGAAGTATCATTTTTCGTGATTTGAAAATAGATTTGTCAGGAGCCTATCAGCAGAAAAATCTACTAACAGCATTAACGGTTATTAAACAACTTCAGCGGTCGGGAGGAAATATCCAGGACAGTGATATATATGAAGGGTTGGGCAATGTGGTAGAAAATACAGGTTTGCTTGGGCGTTGGCAGGTATTGAGCCATAAACCTTTAACGATTGCCGACACCGGGCATAATACCGAAGGGTTAAATTATATTTTTGAACAGATTAAACAAACACCGCATAAACATTTACATGTGGTTTTTGGGGTGGTGAATGACAAAAATATTGAAAAGGTATTGGGAATATTACCCCGTGAGGCTACCTATTATTTTACCCGGGCTAATATTCCCAGAGCTTTGGATGAAAAAGTACTGGCAGAAAAAGCAACGTTTGCCGGTTTAACCGGAGAAACTTACCCGGGTGTTCAAATTGCTTTAGCCGATGCAAAAAAAAATGCAGTGGATAATGATTTGATTTTCATAGGCGGTAGCACTTTTGTGGTAGCAGAAGTACTATGAAAAGAATAAAAAAAGTAGAAAATATTTTTGTAGATAAAAAAAGAGATTTATATTTGCAATCGCTTTTGAAAACAAAGCGAGTTCTTAAAACAAAGGGAGATTAGCTCAGCTGGTTCAGAGCACCTGCCTTACAAGCAGGGGGTCACTGGTTCGAATCCAGTATCTCCCACTAAATAAAAAAGGAGACTATTTCGGTCTCCTTTTTTTATTTGAATGATTTCTTATGATGAGAACGATGTTCGAACTGAGCTCTCGCGATGAAAATCAAGAGAGCGATTTCACGAACGAAATGAAATGGAGTGAGTAATCCAGTATCTCCCACCACTTAAAATCAAAAGGTTAGCAATATGCTAGCCTTTTTTTATAAATACTTGTTATTGCTTAAAAATGGATAAATATTATTTCTACATCATTTATTCATAGCAACTAGATAAATATTATGTTGGTCATACTTCCAATTTAGATGAACGTTTAAAGAAACATCATACTAACCATAAAGGATTTACCGGAAAAGCAAATGATTGGGCAGTTGTTTATACAGAAATTTATTCTACATAAGAATCAGCATATGCCAGGGAACGAGAAGTGAAGAAATGGAAGAGCAAATTGAGGATAACAAAATTAATAATGAGAAACGGTTCAGAGCATCCCGACTGACAAGTCGGGAGGGACACTGGTTCGAACTTTTCTCACGAACGAAATGAAATGGAGTGAGTAATCCAGTATCTCCCACTAAATAAAAAAGGAGACTATTTCGGTCTCCTTTTTTTATTTAAACGATTTCTTATGATGAGAACGATGTTCGAACTGAGCTCTCGCGATGATACCTTGGTTAGTGTTTGATTTATTTGAAGAACGGTAAG
>Ga0209936_1000166_pt1 | contig 42867 bp, 34 predicted proteins | sample SalPonR1_A_D1_MG_FD_185694 | JGI IMG/M metagenome (GOLD analysis project Ga0209936, IMG submission 185694) | Salt pond soil microbial communities from South San Francisco under conditions of wetland restoration - Salt Pond MetaG R1_A_D1_MG... ...
AGAAATTTGCTGCTGATATTGAAACGATGGAGGGTGCGGCTTTTTTTTATGTTTGTTTAAAAGAAGGAGTTCAATTTATGGCTATCCGGTCGATTTCTAATTATGTTCAAGAGAGGAATACTCAAAGTTGGAATATCCCATTAGCCATACAAAACCTCAACCATAAACTTCTTGAGATAATAAATGTTTATAAATAAAATACTTGATAAGCCATGGAAACGATAACGCTCGGTTATTCCCCCTGCCCCAACGACACGTTTATTTTCGATGCCATGATTCATCATAAAGTGGATACCGAGGGCCTTGATTTTGATGTTTTACTGGCTGATGTAGAAGAGCTGAACAAAAAAGCAGCCCGTCAACTGCTGGATGTTACCAAAGTAAGTTATCATGCTTACGCCAAGATTGCTGACAATTATTGTTTATTAGATGCAGGAAGTGCTTTAGGGAAAAATAACGGCCCGCTATTAATCAGTAAACATAAAATTTATCCCGATGAGGTGAGTAATGTAAAAATTGCAATTCCGGGATTTAATACAACCGCTAATTTGCTATTAAGCATTGCATATCCCGGGGCTAAAAATAAAAAAGAGTATCTGTTTTCGGATATCGAAGAAGTAGTTTTGAGCGGAGAAGCAGATGCAGGGCTTATTATTCACGAGAATAGGTTTACCTATGAGAAAAAAGGATTGCAAAAAATTATTGATTTAGGTGAGTACTGGGAGAAAGAGACGAATCTACCCATCCCTTTGGGTGGAATAGCTATAAAACGGGATATGGATAAGAAACTACAGTTTAAAATTAACCGCATCCTGCGAAAAAGTGTTGAGTATGCTTTTGAAAATCCTAAATCGGCATACCCTTATATCAAAAAACATGCCCAGGAAATGGATGAGGAAGTGATGTACAAGCATATTGAATTGTATGTAAATAATTATACGCTTGATTTGGGTAATGATGGGAAAGAAGCCATAAAAAGCCTGTATGAAAAAGCGTCATCTTTAGGAATTATTTCCCCAATGAATCAACAAATATTTTTAACTTAGCAAACTCAAAAAGTTTAAATGGTAAAGTTATGATTATAGTAACAGGAGCAGCCGGGTTTATCGGCAGTAATTTAGTAAGTAAATTAAATGATGAAGGTTTTAAAGATATCGTTTTAGTGGATGATTTCTCGCGCGAAGAGAAAAATAAGAATTTTGAAGGAAAAGAATTTACGCAAAAAGTGCATCGTGACGATTTGATTGAATGGCTGGATGCCAATCATAAATTGGTACAAATTATTTTACATATTGGAGCACGAACCGATACTGCTGAATTTGATAAATCCGTATTTGAAAAATTGAATATTGGTTATACTCAGCGGGTATGGAATAAATGCGTTGAATACGGGTTGCCTTTAATTTATGCTTCGTCTGCTGCAACTTATGGAGGTGGTGAGCTGGGCTATGATGATAACCATGAGGTGATTGAAAAATTAAAACCGCTAAACCCATACGGAGAATCGAAAAATGAGTTTGATAAATGGGCCCTGCAGCAGGAACACAAGCCATATTTCTGGGCCGGGTTAAAATTCTTTAATGTTTACGGTCCTAATGAATATCATAAGGGACGTATGGCGTCGGTAATTTTTCATGCGTATAATCAAATTTCTGACACGGGGAAAATGAAACTTTTCCGGTCGCACCGGCCCGATTTTAAAGACGGGGAGCAATTGCGTGATTTTATTTATGTGAAAGATGTAGTGGATGTTATATTTTTTCTGATGAATCATCGTAAAGATTCAGGAATCTATAACCTGGGGACAGGAACAGCCCGCTCATTTCTTGACCTGACCAAAAACACCTTTAAAGCCATGGGCGTTGAAGAGAATATTGAATTTATGGATACGCCTGAAGATATTCGCGATAAATACCAGTATTTTACCGAAGCAAACATGAACAAGCTAAGATCAATAGGCTATGATAAACCTTTTACTTCACTGGAGGAAGGAGTGAAGGATTATGTGCAAAACTATTTGATGGATCATAAGTATAATTAGTATTGGAATTACAGGCAGCCTTGGTTGCTTTACTTTGTTTATATGGTCGGGCAGGGAATCATCTTGCGCTTTTCACGATCCGTAACCCCCTGGTTGAACTGGAAAACAACCGAAATTTCATGCGAGCCACCGGTAAATCCCGACAGTTTAGAAATGGTTAAATCATAGCTGTATCCTATTTGAAACTGGTCAACTTTAAATCCGACCAAAAATGCCAATGCATCGTTACTGGTAAGATCCTTAAATACCGGAATGCCTCTGTACCATACACCAATTACCAAAGGCATCTGGTACCAGTATAACCCTAAATCGAGCTGACTGTATTGGTCTTGCATTTTAAATAAAAATGATGGCGAAAGACTTTGTCCACTCGACCAGCTATAACGGTCGAGAATTGTAAATTTGCTTCCCCCATACAGGGTAAATTTATAGGGGTCCTGTTTTATATCTCCTGTTAACGATCGGTTTGGTTTTAGCATCCTGTCCCATGTAAAACCAAGCCAAAAATTATTATTAAACGCTAATACCGAAAAGGAAGCATCAATATCCGATTTCCGTTCTAAAATGGGGATTTCTGCAGTCCCTTCTGTTTCAGGATTTTCCAATTCATCTCCAAAAACAAGATCGTCAAAGGCAATGCTGCGCTGGGTATAGAAAAAACTTAACCCGGGGCTTATCCTCCATCCTGAGTTAAGCTTAAATTTGTAAGAATAGGCTACGCCAACATTCGTAGTGGCCAGGTTACTCGTCCCTGCCTGTTCGCGATACATCAATACGCCTACTCCGCTATTCAAATGCGGGAAATAATGATCATACGAAAGGGCATACGTTTGAAAAGCCCTGGTTATTGAAGGCCACTGGTTTCTATAATTGGTCGCAATCCTGTCACCATCTGTCGACCCTGCAAAAGAGGGTGCTAAATATAAGGAACTGGCATAAAACTGCGAAAATTGAGAATCCTGGGCTACAACTTTAACTTGTGCTATTATAATAAATAAAAAAATATAGACCTTCCTTGTCACAATTGTTAGCTTCCTTTTAAATATGCTTTCTTAGTTAGCCTTATTTCCGGCTTTTTAAATCATAAAAATAAATAAAAATAAAATCTTATAATACTTTAGTTATAAACACCATCCAATCAACTAAAAATACAGGATGTTAATTACCGGATTAAAGTCACATCTCCCGCAAGTTCAAAGGGTCTTCCATTCGTGAAGGTCCCTTCTGCTTTCCATACGTAAACATCCGATTTAGCTTCTTTCCCTCCTACTTTTCCATTCCAGCCCATGTCCAGATCATTGGTTCTGAAGATTAATTCTCCCCAGCGGTTATAAATGAGCAATTCATATTCAACCACTCCCTTGTAAACCGGTTTGAAGATATCGTTTATACCATCTTCATTAGGAGTAAAGGCATTAGGAAAGGCTATATCCCCTTCGCCAATTACTTTTACGGCTCTTTCTTTGATCAACGAATCAACACAGCCCTGGCTGTTGGTAACCACTAATTTCACATCATACTCCTTAGGAATTTCATCATCCGGAGGCTTTTCATAATAATGCGTAACATTGGTGGCTATAGAAGTTTTTCCATCGCCAAAATCCCACAGATATGAACAACCGGAAGTATCGTTACATTCAGACTGATTATAAAATTCTACCCGTGCGGTTAGCGTTTCGGCATCCAGCATGGATACAGGAGGCAACAATTCAAAGTAAGCTACAGGATTCGAATAAACGCTTATCTTTTTATATTCATAATCTTCTCCTCCCTCACCGGTAGCTGTTAATTTCACATTATAAACACCCGGTTCAGTATAAGTATGGGTTATTTCTGCTCCCTGGCCAGTTTCTCCGTCGCCAAAATCCCAGGTATATTCATATACTTCGGAATACATTGAACCTGCAGCAATAAAATCAACATCCAGTCCTTCGTCCAGACAGCCACCATCAATATTGGTGGTAAAATCTGCATTAACATCCGGAGGTAATATGGTTACTGTACGGGTTAATGTATCATTACAAGTGCTGGTTTGACTCGTAACCGTAAGGGTTATGTCCTTTTCCCCCCAATGTCCATAGTCAAAGTAATTGGGTTCCACGTCCGTTGAGGTCGTTACATCCAAATCACCAAATTCCCACAGATAGTCAAAAGGCCCGTCATTGGTAAAGTTATCCAGGATAACTCTGTTCTCAGGAAATTTCTGTACAACCGGACTGGCATCAAACGAAACAATGGGTTGAGCATAAGCTGTTACCTGTTTGGTGATGGTATCCCAGCAATTGTATTCCGAGGAGGCCTTTAACAATACATTGTAGGTTCGGTCTACATTCCAGGTATTCACAAAACGGTGTACCGGATTCTCCTGGTTCGAGGTATTTCCGTCGTCAAAGTTCCAGTAAAAATACCTGGCGGGTGAAGTAGATTCATTGATGAAGGAAGAAACAAAAGGGCTACAACCTGATTCATCGTAAGTAAAATCAGCTATAACATCAGGATATACACTGAGTTCTAAAGAGGTGCTGTCTTTACATCCTTCAGTAGTTCCTACCCACAACTCAAGAGTATAATTCTGTACCGTATCGATTAATGTGTTGGGATAAATATGGGTAGTGGTTACATCTGTTGTATTTGTCGTTCCATCGCCAAATCGCCATTCGAACAGGTCGTCTCCTACCGATTCTTTTTCCATATAAGATTCGAGGGGTGGGCAGGACGAAGTATTATCAATAAAGAATTTTGCCAATGGCTGGTGGTAAACGGTAACCACTGCACTGGTATCATCGGTACAATAATTAGGTGACTGTACAGTTAAATCAACGGTATATGTTCGTTCGCTTGTACGACTTGAATTGTAAAATGTATGCGACGGGTTCTCAATCCCTGTGGTAGCTCCATCGCCAAAATCCCACGTGTACTTGGTCGATGAAGGAACAACGGATAAATCAGTAAATTGAATAGCTAAAGGATTACATCCGGCATCATAATTCATCGAATAAGAGGCTTCCACATATTCAAATACCGTTACGGTATCGATATATTCTGATGTGCAACCATGTTCGTTCTCTGCAACCAGTCTTACCTGATAGGGACGCAAACTGGTGTCTGAATTCTCGTAGGTATGCGTAAAATCATCTTTGTTTGTTGGGCCTTCGGGAACGCCGTCTACCAGCCACTGGTATGTATTGGAAGCATTACCAATGGAAGTATTTTGGATAGTGGTAGTAAAAGACGGACAGCCCTGATTCTCTTCAATCGAATAATCGGCAATAACTTTTGAGTAAACCGTAACATTATCGGTATGTGAATCGGTACAGCCTTTTTCCGATTCGGCAGTCATTACTACCGTAAAGGTTTTATCGTTGGTTGTATTGTTTGTGAACGTTTTGTTTACCGGACTGGATGTAGTGGTTAATGAGCTACCATCGCCAAAGTTCCAGTTCATTGTATACGTTCCGCCTCCGGTGGATGTATTGGTAAATACCACATCGGATGGGTTGCAGGCATTGTTTTGTACATAAGAAAAATCGGCAATGATCGATGAATGGATCGTAATCCCTCGTTTTAACGTATCGTAACATCCATGTCCGTTCCCTACTATTAAGGTAAGACTGTCGGTACGGCTCGTTCCTGAAGTATTGTGGTACGTCTTTGAGAATGAGGATGTAATGGTACTGTCTGCACTTCCTAAATTTAAATTATCATCATCCCAGAACCAGTAAAATTCTGTACCCGAAGAATTGTTGGAAATATTTACGGTTAAAGGAGAACAACCTTCCGACAGATCAATATCAAAGTCAGCATTCGTATATGGATAAACTTCAATATTACCTGTAGTGTCATTTGTACATCCATTGGTTGATGTAACTTCCAGATTTACATCATAAAGTTTAATAGCGGGGGTGGTATTTATAAACTGATGTGTAGGTTCAGGGACAGATGATGTGGTACCATCTTTAAAATCCCAGGTATACTGATTGGCATTGATAGAATAATCCCTAAAGGTAAATTTAAATGGATTACAGCCTATGGTATCTATAGGGCCGAAATCAGCCAGGGCTTCGGCAAAAACCGTATCGGTTCTGGAGAAAGTTTTTGTACAGGCAGCATTTCCATTGCTTACGGTCAATGTAACATCATAAATATCGTTCGCATTGGTTGTACTTGTATTGCGGGGGAATACATGGGTTTGTGGGTCTGCTGAAGGTGAGGTTATATCTATCGTTCCATCCCCATCAAAATCCCATGCATACTCACTAATTCCAGGATAGTATGTAGGAGTAACCGTAATGGTATCCGGTGAGCAACCCGAAGATGCATCCATGGTAAAAAATGCGCGTACCCGTGGATGAACCCTTATCATTTCCGTATTAAAATCCGTACATCCATATTCAGTTTCCACATCTAATCGTACATTACGATCAACGAATGTGGTATAATTTATATTTCTGAAAAGATGAGTCGTAGGATTTGAGTTTGAGGATGTCCCGTCGTCAAAGTCCCAGGTATAAGAAACATTTGGAAGGCTCGGATGTGCAATATTGGCCATAAGGGTAATATTGGTAGAATCGCAGACTTCGCTATCAGATGGAGCTATATTAGTAATGTGAATTTCAGGATAAGCAGTAATTGTATCGGTTTGGTTTGTACTGCAAAGGCCATCGGAACTGGATACCGTTAAGGATAAATAATGTTGGCTAACTGCATCGGTAACATTTGAATAGGTTGTTGGATTTGCTGGCTGTGGAGCGGTTGAGTTCGGTGTTACACCATCATCAAACTCCCACAGGTAATCAATGCCGGTACCTTTCGACTGGTTGGTAATATTTACTTCTAATGGAGAACAACCATCGTTTTCATCGAGCACAAAATCGGCTTGTGCCCTGTAGACCAGAACATCCCGGTAAACGGTGTCGGTACATCCGTATTGTGATTGAGTTACTAAACGTACCGGATAGGTCTGGTCACTGTTGGTGGTATTGGTATAGACCTTATTAAAAGTGGTTACGGTAGAATCGGTATTCGTGTTTGAACCATCGCCAAAAGTCCAGTAAAAATTCGAAGCAATATGTTCACCATGAGGCGAAGTTCGGGTAAACTGAATGGTGTCTGTGTTGCATACTCTTCCGGTATCCAGGGCAAAAGCAGCCTGTACTTCGGGATACACCGTAATGGTATCGCGCCAGATTTTCACACATCCTTCATTGTTAAAGGCTTGTAATTCTACTGGGAAGTGGGTTACAGTATCACTTGTATTAATATAGGTATGCATTTCGGATGCAAAAGTTGCTGCATCCAGTCGATTACCATCTCCATAAAAAAGGGATACAGAATCTTCTCCTGTTGAACTATTTGTAAAAGTAACCTCCAGTGGAGAGCATCCGGCCTGTATATCCTTGGTAAATTCACCATCCAGATAGGGGAAAACAGATATTGTTCTACGTGCGGTATCTTTACAAAAGTATGGAGAGGTAGTTATAAGCTCAACGATAAAATCAGTTGTGTCATTAGGATCAGAATGCTGAAATTCATGGGTTTCATCTCCTACTGTATTGGATGACTCACCATCTCCAAAAATCCATTTATATTTATCTAAATTACCATAGGAACTATCGGTAAAGGCGACAGGTAGTGGATTGCAACCTATTAAAGTATCCGGGGTAAAATGAGCATGTATTTCCGGGAATACCCGTATTTTTTTCTCGATAATATCGGGGCAATCTTTTTTCTTGTCATAAGCAAGCAGCCTTAGGGTATAGATGGAATCTTTATTGGTATTATTATAATAGGTATGTGTAAAGGTAGGACTCATGTTTGTATCAGCGAAATAATCATAATTACGATCATTTTCAAAATCAAACAGGAAAGTATCGGCTTTTAAGGAAAGATTATTAATCTCTACGGAAAAAGGTGCACAACCAATATTTTCATCTAACGTAAAATAAGCTTCTGAGTTTTCATAAATTTCGATGGAGACCTGCAATGTTGTATCCGGAAAACAAGGTCTTCCAATCGTAACTTCATAGGTGTGAATACCAACCGGTAAAAAGGCACTAGGGTCAGCAATGGTAGGATCATCCAAATAAATCTCACTCCCCGATGGACTTGTCCAGAAGTAGGATAATCCGCCATTAGCCTTTAACTGAACTTCATCTCCATAACAGGTGGTTATAATATCTGTACCACTTTGCACAACGACTGCACCACCTCTGTTCTCTTTAAAGTCAGAAAAATAACCATAAGCGCATCCTCCTCCTGAAGTTACTCCATTGATTGTTCCCAGATGAAAAACATTTTTAAGGTTACGAATACGAATGGGATCCCCTACAGGCAATCCATTTTGTAAACTGCTTGCATCTTTTAACACATAAAAATCTGCAATTCCTACAGGTTCAAAATGAGAATTATCTAAAAATGTGGTATAGGATAACCCTCCATCCAAAGATATTTCAAAATCATTTAAAGCATCCCCATGAGTCATTATATTTAAATAAAAGGCCTGATTTTTTGATCTTACAAAACTAACATCCAGGGAGCCGGTACATCCATCAATGGTAGGAACAATGGCTCCACCTAATTCATCCCCAAATCCAGAAACATGCCATACATAAACCGGTTTGTCTGCAACAATATAAACATAATCTTCACCGGCTCCATCCAAAAGATCGATGACCCGTTGAGAACCAGCTGCCCCGACTAATGGTAAGTTGACCATAGCCTGCCCCCGAATCTGATAGGATAAGGTTGTATTTGGTTCGGTTGTTAATACATAAACTTTTTCATTGCCATTACTATTATTAACCTCTCCTTTCATTACGATATATTCTTCTCCAATGGTCCACTTTCCATCAAGGTTCTTTACAGGAACCAGTTGATCGCCAATCATATCATAGGCTCCTCCTTTACGTGCTGAATCATCTCCAACAGTTACAGCAATCGGTTCGTTCGAGGTTATATGCACTCCGTTTAACCGGTCTCCAGCTAACCTGCTGGGTTCATCATTATCAGTAGTGAGTTTTCGTGGAACAAACAACAAAGTCATCCCGGGTTCATCTAAGGTAAAAGTATAGGGGCCAGGAAGAATATCATAGGATCTTTTAGGGAACGTTATTGTAATTTCAGTATTGGGTTTGGTAGCTGTTACAATAATCTGACTGAATGCCGGATCATTATTGAAATTATTATTATCCCACCGATCCTGGTAGGGTATCCAAAAATCATAACCTAAAGAATTGCTTCCTTTTAGGGAAAAAATATCAGGGTTATTTCTTTCCCGATGATATTCATAATATGCTGTGATATCTCTATCCGCTTGTATTTTTATTGCTGAATTACTAATGAAAGGACTAGGATCAACCGGGTTTTGAACGTAGTTGTTGTTCATTATTTTCACAATTTCGGTTTGATTTAGGAAAACCTCTTCGGTTAATGAAACTAAGGGATCAATAGTAACATAGATAGTGTCTAAGGCAGGATTGTGGGGTTGAGTAATCATGACATTGGTAATATCATCCGTATCCATTGCTGTTAAGGTAATATAAGCATTTCTTGGAGCGTCATGAAGGTTGGTTGCATAGGGTACAGCAAACCAAAATAAAGTATCTATCTGAGCGAAGGAACTATTTATAATAATAAAAACAGTTATTATAAATAAACAAATTTTTTTAAATTGCTTTCTCATTTTTCAAAATTTTGAACTAAAATTATCAATAAATGTTGAAAATAATAAACTATTATTATTGTTTTACGTAAAAAAAGCTAGAGTTCGTCAAAAATTTTACGTAAAATGTAACTAAAGGTTTTAATTTTTATTTTTATTTATCGTTATTAAATCCAAAATCATGAAAACAGCATATCCCTTTTTAAGATATATTTTCCTGATTGTTTTTACTTTATCTTTTAGTTTATCAGGGAAAACACAAACATACCTTTATGAAGATTTTGAATCCGGAGAGAAACCCGCCGGCTGGAGTTATATAAAATATAACACCTCCGAAGATTGGCAATACCTGGATGGAGGATTTTCTACTACAGGAAACCCTGGCACGGGGAAACCTCCCTATGCAAAAGAAGGGTATTACAATGCCATGTTTCATTTAGAAAGCTTTAGTGGTCAAAGAGTTAAGCTTGTACCACCTCCATTGGATCTGGAGTTTGCAATAAAGCCCGAACTGGCTTTCTGGCATGCCCAGAATGAACGATTTACACAAGAACAATGGAGAAATGATGAACTGAGGGTCTTTTATAAAGAACACGAAGACAGCAGCTGGAAACAAATTGCTGAATATACGAATAAGGTAAGTACCTGGACCGAACGCATTGTTCAATTACCGGACAGTGTTTTATCGAGTACATTCTATGTGGCTTTCGAGGGAAAAACCAACAATGGGTACGGAGTATGTATTGACAGTATAGCTATTGTAGAAAAAGGGATTATTCCAAGATATATCGAAAGTGTTGATGTAGCCCAGGCTTCAGGTGATTTTGTAGCAACTGAATCAATCGACAATCCAATTCTTAGAGTGGATATATCGGTTAAAGGAAATGAAGGACAAATCGTACTAGACTCTTTAGTAGTGCATTCTTTAAATACCAACGATGCAGACCTGTCAAATAACGGAGTTAAACTTTATGCCTCCGATGATGAATTATTCTATAATAGCTATTTAATTAAAAGCGGTACCAATTTTATTGATGGGAAAGCTACATTTACCAATATTAATCGTAATCTTCCTACAGGACTATCAACCTTATGGGTTACCTATGATATTGATGAAGATGTAGATCATGAAAAACATGAACATATTCTGGATGCAAAGATATTGGCCAATCATATTAAAATAAATAATGGCTATTACCCTATTGTAGATAAATCTCCAGAAGGAGAGAGAGTTCTCTATGAATCTATCTTTCATGATGATTTTGAAACGGATAAAGGATGGGAATTTACAGGTGAATTTGAATGGGGTATTCCTCAAGGTAAGGGTGGTATAACAAAAGGAGCTCCAGATCCTGAAGTTGCCGTATCCGGAGAAAAAATTATTGGTACCGATCTTTCAGGTCTTGGAGATTCAGAGGGTGATTATGAGCATAATCTAACGGATAGAGCAGATCAAGCTACTTCTCCATATGTTAATGCTAAATATTACAATGATACTTATCTTTATTATCATCGGTGGTTTAATATGGACTCTTATGACTCTGCTTCCGTTGATTTGAACACAGAAAAAGCAGATAACTGGGAAAGGTTCTGGAAAAACAGCGGAACCTCGATTAACAATCAATGGTACCAGGTCAAGTATAATACGAATAATGCAATTAGCCGGAAAGACAGTATCAGGGTTCGTTTTACCCTTGGCCCCACCAATGATTTTTGGAATTATTCAGGATGGAATATTGATAATGTAACCATTGTAGGAAATTATATTGGCAGGGATGTGGCCGTAACGGAGTGGATCGCTCCCTTTGGAGGTTGTGGGCTTACTGAGGAAGAGCTTGTTACGGTAAAGATTAAAAATTTTGCCGGAGAGCCCATGGATGAATCTTTACCCGTTAGTTTTTCATTTGATGGAGGAACAACGATATATTATGATACGATTTATACAACTATTCCCGTGGATGATTCATTAATACATACTTTTAACAAACCTGTTGATTTAACTTCCCCGGGATGGTATAACAATGTTTATGCCACAACGCACTTAGCCGGTGATGAAGATCAATCAAATAATAGATTTGATACTACACTTTTTATTACGCCAACGTATACTTTACCTTATACCCAAAATTTTGAAACCAATTACGGGTACTACTTAACCGGAGGGACAAATTCTACCTGGGAATATGGCACCCCGGATGGTTTTCTTATTGACAATGCAGCATCAGGAACCAAAGCATGGGTTACCAATCTGGATGGTGATTATGCACACAACGAGCTATCCTATTTAGAAAGCCCATGTTTTAATTTTGGCGGAACAGACTCCATTATCTTCGAATTTAAGTGTAAGGGATTATCCGAAGATCAAACCGATGGGTTAACTATTTTATATTCTTTTGATGAAGGTGAAACCTGGGATCCTCTGCCCAATGATCAGGACTATTATTGGAACTGGTATAACGAAGAGAATATAAGCACCTTGGGAATGCCGGGAATCGATTCTACTCAAGGAAAATGGTTAACTTACAGACAGCTGCTTCCTGATGAATTTAGTAACCAAAGTCTTGTAAAATTTCGTTTTATGTTTGCTTCTAATGAAATATCCTCAAATGAAGGTTTTGGAGTTGATGATATCAAAATTTACGAAGCTCCCAATGATGTTGGGGTTCGTTCATTGAATTATCCTTATGATGACTGTGAATGGAACGATACCACCCATGTTAAGGTATATATTAAGAATTACGGACCAACTGCCGTTAAAGTTGGCTCCAATATTCCATTGGTAATGAAATTTAACAACCATACCCTAAGAGACACGTTAACCCTGCTGGAAGATTTGGCAGTTGAAGATGAAATCTTATTTACCTTTGATTCCACAGTTAACATGTCCAATGCCGGTGAATACAACTTTACCCTTTACACCAAAATGGAAAGTAACCCGTTCCTTTATAGTGAAAGCTGTAACGATTCGTTGGTTTCTACTGCGAGTGTTCTGGGTATGCCTAATTACAATCCATTTCCTAATGTCATTGGAAAAGAACCCCCTATTAATTTTACACTTGATGCTGGAGAAGAATCCTCTGGAGTAGATTATACATCATATGCATGGAGTAACTCAGAATCAACTCGTGAAATTACTGTAGACTCAGAGGGTTTATACCATGTTACGGTTACAAATTCTGAAGGATGTACAGCTTCGGATACTGTTGAAGTGGTTAATTCTCAAATAGACTTAACCATGACACAAGTATATACTGAACTTGAAGATTCCTGTGAACGCGAAGACTTAACTGAACTATCCGTTCAGGTAACCAACAATAGCTTAAAAGACCTTGAACCCGCAACAGACTCGGTTAGTTTAGCCTACCAGATTAATGATGATACGATTGTTTCTGAAACTTTTACTTTATCATCAACTTTTACAATGGGCAGCACAAGAGACTTTACCTTTACTCAATGGGCCGATTTCAGGGAGGTGGATGATTTTGTCTTAAAGGTATTTACCAATGCTCCGGATGACCTGAACCAGAATGATGATACATTAACCTTTACTTTTAGCACAAAAGGTTATGTGGATATTAGTTTTGCCCTTGATACGATTTACTCATCGCAAGCGGATACATTATACCTTTCACCCTCGCCTTCATACGATAACTACACATGGAGTACCGGAGAAACAACGGATACCATTACACCCACAGACAACATCAGTAGATGGTACAAAGTTACCGTATCCGATAATTTTGTTTGTAGTTCGGATACTGATTCGGTATATGTTGAAACCTATGATATGGCTATTGTTCAACTGAACAGCCCCGAAACACGTTGTGAAGATAATTTGGCAGGGTCAACCGAAATTAATGTAAGAATAAAAAACCTTAGCGGAAACACCTATGATGCAACTACGCCGGTAACTTTTAGGTATAATTTTAACGGTGAGGGATGGAGTGAGATAACCCGTGAAATAGGTACAACACTATCTCCTGATCAGGAAACAGACCTGTACCTTTCTGACATTGACCGGCTGAATCCGGGCGATTATCATGTGGAGGTATTCCTGAAATCATCTTTTGATGCAAATCACAGCAATGACAGTGTTTCGCTTGAATTTGAAACCCACCCATTGCCTTTCGTCGAACTGGCTTACGATACCATCTTTACAACCCAAGCAGATACAGTTGTTTTGGAAGCTACTCCTGGAAATGATTATTATTTATGGAATACCGGAGATGAAACAGAAACATTAGAGATATCGGATGAGCAATCTAGAAAATATATTGTTTCAGTAGAGGACATGCATGGCTGTGGAATAGATAAGGATTCAACACAAATAATTACATATGACTTAGGGATTTCGGATATTATATTCCCTAAAAATGCATGCTCACACAATACAAAAGAAAATGTTATTGTTACCATTAAAAATTATAGCAAAGATACATTAAGACCAGGTGACATCATTAACCTTGCTTATAAGATTAATGAATCTCCTATTGTAAGGGATTCATTAACTCTTGATGATTATCTTTTCCCCAGTTATACCAAAAACTATATTTTTAGTACTCAAGCTGACCTTTCAGAAATTGGTATTTATTATATTAAAGCTTTTACTGAATTTCAGCTAGATGCTAAAAATTCGAACGATACTTTATATGACGCAAGGATGACTTATGGTTTTCCAACAATTGAAATAGGTGATGACATCTACACAACTCAACCCGATACGGTACAAATAATTGCAGAACCAGGATTTATCAATTATAAATGGAATAATGGAGTAGAAGATGATACGCTAAACATAACCTATCCTGCATCTTATGAATATATTTTAACGGCCACTAATATTAACGGCTGCAGTGCAAGTGACAGTCTTACAGTTTACACGTATAATGTCAAAGCATCATCGCTGGTTGCTCCGGCTAACCAATGTGAACTTACCGATGCTGAGGAAATAACCGTTGCCGTTAAAAATAATAGTATGGATACTTTAGCTGGTGATGAGAACATCAGTGTAAGCTATACCATAAATAACGGCTCGCCGGTTAACGAAACCTTTACGTTAACGGAAACATTATATCCGGATCAAACCGTTAATCATACGTTTGCACAACCCGAGGATTTATCCGTTAATCAAGTTTATCAATTTGAGCTATTTGCTAAACTGGCAGATATTGATGTGGATTTGTATGATACAACCCTTACAGCCGTTGAATTCTTAAAACCTGATTTTGATCTGGGCAGTGATGTATTTGTTGAAGCAGAAGAATATATCATAGATGCCGGAGCGGAATATACTTCGTACCTGTGGTTTGATGGTTCAACAGCACAAACCTATACTGTAGATATCAACAATCAAAATCCTAACCAATACTATGCGGTTACGGTTACCAACAGCGGTGGCTGTGAAGCAACCGATTCGGTGAAAGTTACTTTTAACCTTTCTCCGGATATTGCTGTAACACATATGTATTCGCCCGAAGAAACTTGTTGGGTTGATGGAGAGTCGCAACTGGTAGAAATTGAAATTACCAATGCCGGAGCGGTTAACATTACTTCCGGAAGTGAACTTCAGGTAGGGTATAGAATTGCCAATGAAACACCTTTTACAGAATCTTATTTTTTATCAGCTGATTTAGCCGCCTCGGAAAGTATAAATTATACTTTTAGTCAGGAAATTGAATTTCCCGAAGGGGATGACTATCTAATTAAAACCTTTGCGAAATTACCCATTGATGAAAGTCCTGCCAATGACACCCTTGAAAGGATTGTGAATATAAGCTCTCCTGATGTAAGCCTGAGCCCTGATGACACGATTTACTTCAGTAATCAGGTAACCTTAAATGCTGGGAATTGGGAGTCATACCTATGGCAGGATGGAAGTACAAACCAGACTTTATTGGTTACCACAGAAGGGCTATACTCGGTAACCGTAACCGATTATATGGGTTGCCAGGGTTCCGATGAGGTATACTGTGCGAAAACCACAGGTATTGATAATGTAATCCTTGCTGATGATTATAAGATTACTTACTTTCCTAATCCGGTAAGCGAAGAGCTACAGATTATTATCAACGCTCAGCGAACCCTTGACATTCGTTTAGACCTTATCAATACCCACGGACAGGTTGTTTATAACCAAAAGCTGAGCCGTGTTAGAGATATCGTAGAAAAAATCGAGGTTAACAGCTATGCTCAGGGAGTATATTACTTGCGCTTCAGGATTGACGAGGAGTTTTATGTGAGAAAGATAATTATTCAATGATGAGTATAAAATGCGTAATGAAAAGTTTGTATTTTATTATTTCAACGACTCTTACCCTTTAATTTCCTAAAGGGGGAGTCGTTGAAAATAAATCCTTTTATCATTTCGAAAACTTTTTGGAGGAGCAATCCTGATGTGAAATGATTATCCTTTGACAAAAATCGCTTTTATAATCTGGCTGGCCATTTTGGGATTTTCTTTTAAACGGCGGGTAGAATATCCAAACCATTCTTTACCAAATGGAACATATACTCTCATGCGATGTCCATCGTCAACAATTTTTTGGCGGAGATGAGGAGTTACTCCATAAAGCATCTGGAATTCGTACTTTTCTTTAGTTACATTGTACTTTTCAATCAGTTGATATGCCCCTTCAACAACGGGTTTATCGTGTGTAGCAATCGCCGGATAAACACCATTTTGGAAACAAAACTCAATATCTTCGATAAAGTGTTGATTCACCTCTTCGTACTTTTTATAAGCAATCTCTTTAGGTTCAACATAAATACCTTTACATAACCGATAGTTTAACGGGGCATCTTCGGAGTGCAGATCCATTAAATTTTCCAAATCAGAATAGGTTCTTCTCATATATGCCTGAAATACTAAACCTACATTTTTGGGGAATTCAGCTTTTAATTTACGGAAAAGTTCAATTTCCAAATCGGTACAAGATGAATCTTCCATGTCGACACGAATAAAATTATTGAATCCTGCAGCTTTCGCTACAATTTCACGGATGTGACGATAACAAACATCTTTGTCAATCAATAAACCAAACATGGTTGGTTTTAAAGAATAATTGCCGTCAATCTTTTCTTTTTCGATACGGTCTATCAATTCGAGATACTCTTTTTTGTTTTGCTCAGCTTCATCAAGATTTTTAATAAACTCACCAAGGATATCAAGGGTAACCATGATTCCTGTATTATTGAGATCTTTAGACGCCTTGATTGCGTCTTCTACAGTCTCACCTGCGATATAAGCTTTGGAAAACAACCATACAAATTTCTTGGGAAAGTATGGTAAAATGGCTGCAATAAATTTATTAAACATAGAGATTCAATTAATTAGTTACAATAAAAAAGTTTAAACATATAAACATCTAAATAGTTTGGCATAATTAAAGAAAAAATTCTAGATAATCAATTTTAAGCGAAAAATTAAAAAAAAATATTTTGTTAAATACAATAACCCTTGAGAACGGTTATATCATTTATGCCCTGGGGCATAATCCTGAGAAACCCGGGTGAAGTCCTCACGCATGAGTACGTTTCTTTGTAATTGTTAAAAAACGTTAAGAACTTAATTTTTGTCTGTCCCATCTTAAAAATTGGCAACTAAAATTTTTTGCTTGAATGATATTCGATTATATTTGCTTAGTTAAATTAAAAAAATAAAAATATTTATCATGAAAAAAACAACACTTTGGTTAAATATTATACTAATACTTGCCGTGGCAGGTATTTATGTATTACATTTTACAGATATAGGGGGTGAGGGTGTAATTAGTGATACATCAGGAACTGAGGAAGAAGTAGATGGAGAAATTATAGACCGTGGCTATGCTATTGCCTATGTTAATATAGATACCATTATCTCAGAATATCAATTTTTTGTTGACAAACGAGAAAATTTGAATGAAAAAATGGGAGAGTCTGAGGCTGAACTACAGCTAAAATCACGAAGCTTTGAAAGAGAGGTGCGTGATTTTCAGGAACAAGTGAATAAAGGGCTAATCACCCGAACCAAAGCTCAGATGTTACAACAGGAACTTGCTCAAAAAGAGCAGGAGCTATATGCTACACGCGATAATATTGCCCAGCAATTGTCAGAAGAAGAGCAGGTGATGTTACGTCAGGGTCTTGATCGTATTATGAAGTTCTTAGAGGAATACAACAAGGAACATAACTACCGCTACGTGTTAAGCAAAACATTTGGAAGCCAGGTATTATATGCCGACAAGAGCCTGAATATAACCCGTGATGTCCTTAACGGACTGAATGAAAAGTACCAGCAGGAAAATAAAAAGAAATAATTTGTATCCTGAAAGATGAGTTTTGCTGATTTTTACTTTAAACGACAAAAGAGTTTTGAAGTAAGAATCAATGAATCCATTACAGAAGGGTTAAAATATATTATTGTTATACCCTGTTATAATGAGGATAACATTGTTGAAACATTAAATTCCATTTGGAATTGTCAACGTCCACCGTTCGCTGTTGAAGTTATTATTGTTATCAATGAACCGGAGACTGTTGATGAACAGATAAAGAAACAAAATAGCAAAACTTATAGCGAAGTGCAGCATTGGATAAAATCTCATTCCGATATTGCCCTTCGTTTTTTTGTGTTCTATGTGCAAAATATCCCTTTGAAAATTGCAGGAGCCGGATATGCACGAAAACTGGGAATGGATGAGGCATTGTATCGTTTTAATCAGATAGCTCAGGAAGAGGGTGTTATTCTTTCGCTTGATGCCGATGCAAAGGTTGCGTCTAATTATTTAACCGAAATTGGAAAGCACTTCGCCCAAAATCCCAGAACAAATGTGGCTACGATTTATTTTGAACATCCCTTAAGTGGAAACGAATATTCTTCCCCAATTTACCCGGCCATTACAATCTATGAATTATATCTAAGGTACTATAAACATGCTTTTCAGTTCATAAGGTTTCCTTACTCGTATTATACTGTCGGATCCTGCTTTGCCGTTTCAGCAAAAGCATATGCTAAGCAGGGAGGAATGAACAGTAAACAAGCCGGGGAAGACTTTTATTTTTTACATAAAGTTTTTCAATTGGGACACAGCTATGAAATAAATACCACTTGTGTATATCCTTCCCCAAGGATATCGAATAGGGTGCCTTTTGGTACCGGTCCTATGGTTGAACAAATCATTCAATCAGGAAACAGAGATTTATTAACCTATGATTTACGAGCTTTTATCGATTTAAAATTTTTTTTACAAAACTTAAGTCAGCTATACAACAATTCATGTGAAGAATTGAATGATTTAATGTATGAATTTCCACTGCCTGTAGCAGATTTTTTACATGAGAACCACTTTTCTACGGTCATTGAAGAAATTAAACAAAACAGTTCCAGTTTAAATTCTTTTACAAAAAGATTTTATGTTTGGTTTAATGCCTTTCAAATACTAAAATATTTGAATGCAACCACAGAAAAATATTATCGTAAAACAGAATTGCTACCTGAAGTAGAGAAACTGGCAGAAAAGTTAAAACTACCTGTTCCGGAATCAAAGAATCATCAATCATGGTTGGAGGTATTCAGAAAGGTAGATCGGGATTTTTAATTCTCTTCAACAACCACAAAAATATCTTCGTCTGCCTTTTTCATAAAGTATTGTTCGCGGGCAAATTTTTCCAGATTTTTGTTGTTTGTTTTTAACTGTTCCAGTCGTTTTGAATCTTCATCAATGCGTTCTTTGAAATATTTTTTGTCTTTTTCCAGTTGATTGTAGTAGCTAAGTTCTTTAATTCTGTCGACCAGATTGTTCCGATCAAAGAATAGCAGCCATATCAAAAAAACAAGAAAAGTAATAATGTACTTATTTTTAATAAATGGGAGAATGGTTTTCCATATTTTTACTGCAGTATTCATCTCAGCTACATTCTTTTTTACAATATTAAAGGATTTTATACATCAAATCAAAGAAAGTATGCATAAAATATGAAAATGTTATCCACCGGTAACAAGATGCAATACCATAACATCATCGCCATTTTTTACTATGGTATCTTCGTAAGCATCCTTTTTAATAAGTTTGCCGTTTACTTTAACAATTAATAATTTATATGAAAATTTGCTAAGTTCCAGCAATTCACTAATCGTCATTCTATCCTTCTCAAAAGTTTCTTCGGTATTATTTAGCGTAATCTTCATCTTTTTAAATTATTTAGTAAAATTTCTAACACTGTATTTGCCTGCATGTTAGCAACAATAGATACCCTGGGCGCTAAAGGGGGATTTTGTGCTGAGGTCTCAGACCTCTCGTCGCCGCAAATATATAAATTTCCGGATTTCTTGCATTTTATTTCATTACTTTTTCCCCAGCCGGCCATTCCTGAACCTATGATCATTGGTTTGTCAGGAAATTTAGTCATGCATGTTTCAATAATCATTTGTTTCATTTCGGCTAAATCAAAGGCTTCTACAATAATATCACAATCCTTATAAATGTCAACAATATTATTTTCGTTTAGTTTAATATCATGAATGATTACATTAATGTTGGGGTTAATTCGTTCGATATTTTCTTTTAATGCGCGTACTTTCTTTTTGCCTAGTTGATCATGAAAGAAATACTGGCGGTTCAGATTTGTTTCATCCACTACATCAAAATCGGCAACAATGAGGTTTCCTATTCCGACTCTGGCCAATGCTACAGCGCAATTAGACCCTAATCCGCCTGCACCTGCGATACCAACGGTGTATTTTTTTAGCTTGATTTTTATTTCTTCGAACGTCATGGTTTAAGGTTTTAAAAAAACTTTGTGCATAAATGGAAGAAACTGTTGTGTACCCCCTCCATTTTCAATAATCTTCAAGGTATTGATATCATTTGGTTCAAATACAGAGCCAAAAAGAAGTTCTATATTACGGTATTGAAACATATCCGGATGCATGATGGTTGATGGGCCTAATGTATAAATGGCACATTTTTCTTTTGTGCCCTGTATCAGTTCCAAAAAAGTCTGATTAAAAATAGTCGTGGATGAAAGGATAACGGCATCAGTAGTAGAGATTTCTTCTGGCTGTTTTGTCATGTCGGTTAATTTATAGTCTTCAACAAGTTTGTCGAAAACGGTTAGGGAGATATTTTCATCCTCAAATTTGTTTACTAATGATCTAAAATAGCCAATCATTACAATGCTGGAATAAATTGAAAAATCTATTTTGTCAAAAATATCTATCGTATAATCATACTTGTTGTTGTAATTAAAAGCAGCATTGAAATAGGCATTGAGCACAATTCTGTGCTGTATGTTATCCAGATCAGGAAACCTTAAATCCTGCATGGTTACATTAACATAATGTCCCAGTGTAGCACATACGCCAATATGTCCGTTTTTAAGCCATACGGCCACATATTTTTCACCGCAAATAATTTGTTTGATTTTTTGAAGATTGAGCCCGTATCTTTCAAAAAAATAATGAAGAGGTTCTTGCATTGCTTTCTATTTTAAACGCAAATTTATAATATATTCATTTTATTGCAATGATATTTTTTTTGAGTTAAGATCCTTAATTTTCAAATTCTTATTTTTTACGGAAAAGCAGAGCGATATGTAAATTACAACATATTGATTTAAGTCATTTTATACTTCAAATAGATGCTCTATTTTTATAACGTTTAAATTAGTAATTTTGTAACAAATAAGTAAAATCGAAATAAACGTAAAGGAGAATTAAATATGGATGTAAAAAAATTAAGAGCAGCTCAGCAAAAGCTTAAAGAATTTAAGTATGAGCTTCGTCCGTTAGAAAGAGGTTATGCCAACCGAATTTTATATATGAATGTTGGGACCAACGAGATTAAAGAAAAACCTGTTTCCGAAGAAATGAAAGAAAAATTCATTGGAGGGAAAGGGTTTGGATTACGATTATTATGGGATGCAACCAAACCAGATACTAAATGGGATGATCCTGAGAATGAAATTATTATTAGTCCGGGTCCGGTAGCAGGAATAACTCAATATTCAGGCTCCGGTAAATCTCTTTTAGTATCCATATCGCCGCAAACCGACTCGATCATGGACTCTAATGTTGGAGGCTTTTTTGGTCCTTTCCTGAAATTCTCGGGGTATGATGCATTAGAGCTTCAGGGAAAAGCAGACAAAGACGTTATTATTTATATTGATGGAACCAAAGGTACGGTTGAGGTTTTAGATGATCCCGGATTTTCAACCGACTCTCATATCCTTGCCGAAGAATTAACCGAAGCTTTTGCCGAAAATGAAAAAGATTATAAAAATATCGGGATCGTTTCCACAGGTGCAGCAGCTGAAAATTCATTAATCGGGATGATTAATTTTACTTTTTACGATATGAAACGTAAAAAAGTGAGACTTAAGCAAGCAGGCAGAGGCGGTCTAGGAACGGTTATGCGTGATAAAAATATCAAAGCCATTGTTGCCAGAGTTGAGGGCGTTCAAGGAAATCTTAATCATGTTGCTGATTTAGATAAAATTAAGGAGCGTGGACGTAGATTTCAGCGTGAAATGCGAGAGCTTGACGATCATCAATGTCAAATGCGTAAAAAAGGTACGGCCAACATTGTTAATGTAATGAACGATTATGACCTGCTGCCAACACATAATTTTAAATATGGTAGCTCTGAAGATGGACTAAAAATTCATAGTGATGTTTTTCGTGATAAATATTTTACCCAAAATGTTCCTGATGGTTGCTGGATTGGTTGTGCTATGAGCTGTGCCAAGGCAGTGGATGATTTTGAATTAAAAACAGGACCTTACAAAGGAGATAAGGTTATTGTTGACGGACCGGAATATGAAAATGCTGCCGGTTTAGGTTCAAACCTTGGTATTTTCGATCCTGAAGCAATTATTGAGGCAAACTTTTATTGTGATACATATGGTATTTGTACCATTACATGGGGTACTGTTATGGCATTTATTATGGAATGTTATGAGGAAGGGATCCTTAACAATGAACGAACCGGAGGTTTGGAATTGAACTTCGGAAACTTTGAAGCCATGATGGAAGTTATGCATCAGTTAGCTCGTGGAGAAGGTTTTGGATTGGTTGCTGGTATGGGTATCCGCAAAATGAAAGAAAAATTTGTGAAAGAATATGGTGCTGATGAAAAATTCCTTCAGGATATAGGAATGGAAAATAAAGGACTTGAATACTCACAGTACGTTTCTAAAGAATCTTTAGCTCAGCAAGGTGGTTATGCTATGACCAACAAAGGTCCTCAGCATGATGAAGCATGGCTTATTTTTATGGATATGGTGAATAACCAGATTCCTACTTTCGAAGATAAAGCCGAAGCGCTTCATTATATGCCTATGTTTAGAACCTGGTTCGGATTACAGGGACTTTGTAAACTTTGTTGGAATGATGTAGTTCCAGAAAGTAACGCCGAAGCAGATGAACCTCATAAGATTCCTGAACACGTGGACAACTATGTAGCCATATACGAAGGTGTAACAGGAAAACCTTTCGATAAAGAGGAGCTGATTCGTCAGAGTGAACGGGTATATAATTTCCAGCGTATCTTTAATATTCGTAGAGGTTATGGTTTACGTAAACACGATGCCCAACCATATCGTGCAGCAGGACCAGTTACTGTTGAAGAGTATGAGTCAAGAGCTGACCGCTATGATAAACAGATGAAAGAGATTATCGGGGTAAATCCTGAAGGAAAAACTACCGAAGAAAAAATGGCCATTACCCGAAAATACAGAGAAGACAGGTATGAACAATTATTGGATGCTGTATATAAGCGTCGTGGTTGGAATAATAACGGAGTACCTAAGATTGAGCATCTTAAAGAATTAGGAATGGACCTCCCAGAATTGATTGAAGTAATTAAGGATCTACAATAGTCTTGATTATAATGAGGTAATTATTAAGCTGATTCCCGAATTCGGGAATCAGCTTTTTTATTCCGTTTTAAACTGTTTTAGGTTATATAAGTCAAAAAAGCAGAATGCTAAGTATTTGTTTAATGGGAATGAAAAAAAACAGAAGTTAAACAAAACTAAAAAATACCCAAATATTGGTATTGGCTGGTAAAATGATTTAACCTATTTTTGCCGCAGGTAATGAAGATAAGAATCAAACATATAAAAAAGATAATTATTTCCTTCCTGTTTTTAGGCATTATGGGAGGGATTATTGTTAATGCAACCTTTTTTATTCATATGCACCGTTCAGCTGGTGGTCAGGTTGTTATTCATGCGCATCCTTTTAACAAGACCAGTGAGACCAAAGATCCTGATACACAACATCAACACACGAAAATTGAATTACAGGTAATTCAGTCATTAGATTATTTTGTCTTTGCTGATAGTAATGTGAATGACTTAAAATCAACATCTTTTCTTATTTCCAAATATAATATACCGGAATGTTTTATAAAACCATCCCATTTAAACAATCTTAATAACTACAGAGCTCCTCCCTTTTTTATTTAATATTTTTTTAGACATCCTGATTTTAATTACATCCTGTTAAAGATTATAGATATTAAATGCTTTAGAAATGTAATAAGTTTTTACAACAAGAACACTTTGCTACGAGCAATTTCCGAAATAAAACAACCAAAAACGACTAAACAACCATCTTAATAATGAAAACAATTTATCAATCAATACTAACTATAGGAATAATTCTCATTTTATTATCATCGACATATGCTCAACGTACCGATGCTAACATCGTAGGCCATGTTGTTGATACCGACGGTGAGCATATTCCTTTTGCAACGGTAATTCTTAAAAATACAACCATCGGAACAGCCACTGATGAAACCGGACATTTTCAGCTTATCAATATGCCGGTTGGAAAATATAAAGTAAATGCCTCATCTATTGGATATAAGGAAAAGGAGAAAGAAGTTGAATTACTTGAAGGAGAAACCATTGAATTAAAATTTATTTTACAAAAAGATGTAATGGGCCTGGAACAGGTTGTAGTAACTGCCGATCGAAACGGGAAACGACGGAAAGATGCATCAGTTATTGTAAATACTATAACACCCAAAGTTTTTGATATTGCACAAACCATTACATTAAGTGATGGACTCAATTACTGTCCCGGATTAAGAATGGAAAATAATTGTCAGAACTGTGGATTTACGCAAGTGCGAATGAATGGGATGGAAGGGCCTTATTCTCAGATTTTGATTAATAACCGGCCTATTTTTAGTGGATTAGCCGGAGTTTACGGGTTAGAGCTTATACCATCATCTATTGTTGAAAGAATTGAAGTCGTTCGCGGTGGGGGGTCAGCTTTATATGGAAGTAATGCCATTGCCGGAACGATAAATTTAATTCTAAAAGATCCGGTGAATAATTCTTATGAGGCTACCGCACAGTCAGGATATACCGGTGTTGGGTTAAATGGTTCAGGAAGCCCTGCATTAGATTATAGCGTTAACCTAAATACTTCCTTAGTGTCTTCGGATGGAAAAACAGGAATGACGCTCTATGGATTTCATCGGGATAAAGAACATTTTGATGCCAATGATGACGGTTTTTCGGAATTGTCAGAATTAAATAATATTACCCTTGGAACACGCTTGTTTCACCGTTTGGGATATAAAAATAAATTATATGTTGATTTTTTCACCATCAATGAAGACCGGAGAGGGGGCGATGGATTTGGAAAACCTTATCATGTGTCTCAAATAACTGAAGCTGTTGAACACCAAATAACTTCGGGAGCAATAACCTTTGATCAGTTTATGCGTGAGGAGGATAAATTATCTTTATACCTATCAGGACAGTTGGTATATCGGGATTCTTATTATGGTGCAGACTCTTCCTTGAAAGATTATGGTGCCACCAAAGGTTTTACGTATAATGTTGGAACGCAATACGATGCTAAATTCGAAAACTCAAGTCTGATTTCAGGAATTGAGTATCGTGGTGAAACATTGGATGACCAGAAACTTGGCTATGCAGATTATGAAAATGCAGAATTCGTTAGTGGAGAGTTAGTTGTTCCTCATAAGAGTAATACGATTATTGCTGATCAGATATCAAATATTTACGGAGTATTTTCTCAATACGAACATCGTTTTGGTAAGTTTAATGCTTCTTTAGGCGCACGGTTTGATCATTATGCTATTGAAAACAAAGTGGATGGTACTTCTTCGTCCGGGAATGTTATTAGTCCGCGAGTTACTCTGAAATATGATATATTCAAATATCTTCAGGCACGGGCAAGTTACTCACAAGGTTATCGGGCACCTCAGGTTTTTGATGAAGATTTACACATTGAAACCTCTGGTTTCAGGAAAGTAATTCATGTTAATGATCCTGATTTAAAACAAGAAACCAGTCATAGCTATATGGCATCTCTTGATTTTAATAAAGTGATTGGACAGACCAATGTTAGTTTTTTAATGGAAGGTTTTTACACGCAGCTTAACGATGCTTTTGTGCAGGAATATGGCACACAAGATCAGGATGGAGTAGTAATATATACAAGAGTTAATGCCGAAGGTGGTGCTGTGGTTCAGGGGGTTAATATGGAATTAAATTTTGTTCCTTCTGAAGTTTTTACCTTAAATGGAGGGTTTACTTTTCAGAAAAGCAGGTATGAAGAAGCACAGGAATTTGGAAAGAAAGAATTTTTTCGCACTCCCGATCAATATGGATATGTTACCATCGACTGGGATTTTACAAAAGGTTTCAGCCTTACAGCTACCGGAAACTATACGGGTAGTATGTTAGTCCCATATTTTGGGACAACCATTGCCAATCCGGAAAGCGGTACTTTACGTGAATCTGATCCGTTTTATGATATAGGTACAAAATTAAGCTATCAATACCGCTTAAACGGTGCCAGTATGCAAATCTTTGTGGGAGTAAAAAATATGTTTAACTCCTATCAAAGTGATTTTGATGCAGGGGTTGATCGTGATCCGGGATATACTTATGGTCCGGGCCAACCCAGAACGATATACTTTGGAGTTAAAATAGGTAATTTGTTGTAATTCTTAAGGCAAAGTATCCGGGGAAATCCGTTTGTCCGGATATTTATATGAATTAATCCTTTTTAAATCGTTATTGTTTTGTATAGGATAATAAAAGTTATTTTTTAAAATCAGACTTCAAAGTCTTTTATAGTATGAATCTTAGGTAATTACTGAGCTAAACAGACTCCTGATATGTTAAAAAAAATTAAAATTGGGTGAACCAGTTAACAATTTTTACGTATATTTGTCCTACTAATTAGATAGGATAAATAAGAAAAACTTTTAACAAATGAAACGAAAAATGAATAAATTTTATTTGCTTGTATTGTTCATGGGAACAGTATTAGCAGTTAATGCTCAAACGAGATATTTTTTAGATAATAATAGTAGTCGTTTGATTGTAGAGGGTACTTCATCAATCCATGACTGGGAAATGGAGGCTAATGATTTAAAATCGGCTATTGTGTTACGCTTTAATGATAATAAGCTTTCGGATATTGAGAAAGCAGAATTTTCATCTCCAGCAGAGAAAGTTTTAAGTGACAATAGCATTATGAACAATAAAACCCATAAAGCATTGAAAGCGGGGAAATACCCTGAAATTATCTTCAATTTAAAATCGGTAAATCGATTTAATGTTAGTGGTAGTTCTATTTCTGGTCAGGTTACCGGAGCATTGAAAATTGCAGGAGTTACCAAAACCATACAGATTAATTTTAGTGGTAAAATAAATCATGGTCATTCACTTTCCTTACAGGGAAGTGTTCCGTTAAAGATGTCCGATTTTGATATTGAACCACCCACGGCCATGTTAGGTGCTTTGAAAACCGGTGATGATGTTAATATCAATTTTAAATTTTTATATAAAAAGTAATAAATAATTATTAATCAGTTAAAAACGAAAGTTAAACCATTAAAAATCAATAAAAATTATGAAACGATTTATTTTATTAATGAGTTTGTTGATGATAGGATTAATCACCTATAGTCAGCAATTTGAAGATCAGAAATCTGATTTACCAGAATTTGAGAAAATAAAAATTAAAGTAGGAGGGGATTTTGCTATTCAGCTACAAGCACTGGATCATAGTAATACTAATGATACTATTAGCTATTATGATTTGGTAAACAATTTTAATTTACCTACAGCAAACTTAAATCTGAATGTATATCTTGCCCATGGTGTTAAAATGCATTTACGTACCTATTTGTCTTCACGTCATCATAACGAGGCATGGGTAAAAGGTGGATATGTTCAGTTCGATCGCCTTGATTTTCTTAGTGACGGGTTTCTATCGGGAATAATGGATGTTACCACATTAAAAGTTGGTTTGGATGAGATTAATTATGGTGATGCTCATTTCAGAAGAACAGATAATGCCTATGCTATAAACAATCCATTTGTAGGAAATTATATTATGGATGCTTTTACAACCGAAGCTTTTGGTGAAGTAACAATTCAACACTCTGGTTTTGTAGGAGTAATAGGTTTGTCGAATGGGAAATTAAATCAGAATGTTACGGTTAATAATCGTTACAACCATGACAACGCTATATCATTTTATGGTAAGTTAGGTTACGATAAGCAATTTACCGAGGATTTCAGGGCACGATTAACCGGTTCTTGGTATTTAAATCAGGGTACCTCTACCGGTTCATATCTTTATGGTGCCGACCGTGCAGGTTCAAGATATTATTCTGTACTGGTTGTTGATGGTGAAGGCGATAATTTTACCAGCGGACGATTTAATCCGCGTTTTTCTCAAATAACCGCTTTCCAGATTAATCCTTTTGTTCAGTTTAAAGGGATAGAATTTTTTGGGATTTACGAAATAGCTAATGGTGGAGAAGAAGATGGCGATGGTACTTACACACAACTTGCTGTTGACTTGCTTTATCGTTTTGGCGGAAATGAACAATTTTATTTAGGCGGTAGATATAATTTGGTTTCGGGAAACCAAACCTCAGCTTCTGAATCTTTTGATATTGAAAGATTTAATATCGGTGGAGGCTGGTTTTTAACCGAAAATATGGTGGCCAAACTTGAATATGTAAGTCAGAAATATTCTGGAAATGGGGTTGTACCAACATTAGGCGCTTCATATAAAGGAGCAGAATTTAATGGATTGATGCTCGAAGCAGCTATATCGTTTTAGTTTGGATAATTTATATATACAGCCGTTTTGATTTCTTCATTCATGTAAGATTCAAAGCGGCTGTTTTTTAAAAAGTTAACGTTAATGTTTAAACGATCTGCAATAAGCTTCCTTTTAATATTGCTGGCAGGATTTGCCGGAGAGGGACTGTTTGCTCAAAAAATTGCAAAAAATACGAGTCATCATCATTGTTGCTATTTAAACCAGATTACCATTGAAGGTGAAACCAACATTAATCAGTTTAATTTTGTATTCGATAATTCGAGATACGCTATTGCATCTATTGAAGAAAAAGTAACACAGGAGAAACTAGCCAGGGAAATAATTGAATTTGAAATACCTGTTAAAGGTTTTAAAGGGGATAATTATTTGATGGAGAATGATTTTTATGACCTGCTCGATGCAGCAAAATTCCCCGTTATTGTTGTGGGGATTGAGAAAGCGTTGTTACAAAAAATATTTTTGGAGACTGATAATTCTGCCATCAAATTTTATATCACTATAGCAGGAAATACAAAACATCTTAAGGGAGAGTATATTACTTATAGTAAAAATGATATTACCCTGTTAAGCGGGAAAGCAAAAATCAGGCTGACTGATTTTGCACTCGAGCCTCCCCAAAAAATGATGGGTATGTTAAAGGTTAAAGATGTTATTTTTATTAAATTTGATATTTCATTATCACCCAATCAAACGTTGGTAAAACTTTAAATTTTGAAATTTAATACAAAAACAAGATACGGAGTACGAACCATTCTTGAAATTGCATTAAGTAGTTCTTCGGATGGAATATACCAGAAAGATATTGCCAAAAATCAGGAGATTTCTGTGCGCTATCTTGACCATATTATTGCAGCATTAAAAACAGCAGGATTAATTTCTACGGTTCGCGGGAAAAAAAGCGGATATATTTTAACCCGAAAACCCGAAGAGATAAGCTTATATGATATTCATAGTGCATTTGAACCCGGTATTAATATAGTCGATTGCTTAGCAGTACATAAAGGATGTCAAAAAGAACTTACATGTGCATCTAAATTTTATTGGGATGAGCTCAATCATTTAATAAAACAATATTTAAAAAGCAAAACGATTGCTGATTTAGTATCCAAACATGATACGCTAAATCAGTAATATCTATTTTGATATTATTAATTCTTCCAGCCTACGCTTGGGAACATGATGTACCTGGTTTTCGTCCCGATAATATTTTATATCTTCATTTTTTGCTTCTTCAATGACCACCTTTTCTTTCGGTTTGCCTAGTGCAATAACCAAAAGGATATCAAAATATTTTTCAATATTCAGCAATTGTTTTAATTTTTCTCTTTGGATAGAGGCAAAGATACATCCTCCCAATTCTTTTTCCACTGCCCCCAATAACATGCTTTGTGCAGCAATTCCGTGATCGCAAAAATAGTTGCTGGTAAGTCGTGTATCCCCTAAAATAATGATGTAACCCGTTGGTCGTTCGCCTACTTTGGGACCATCCCAGTCTTTTAAATATCCGGCCCAGGCTAAGGTAGAAAAAACTTTTTGGTTGGTTTCTTCATCGGCGGATAAATAATATTTTAAAGGTTGTAAATTTCTTCCTGATGCAGATAAGCGAGCTAATTCTATTAAATCCTTTAACTTTTCAATTGTTAGTTTGTGATTTTGGTAGAATCTTCGATAACTTCGGTTTTTTGTTATGAGGTTTTTAAACATAATGCATATTTTTTTGCTTAAGATAAAAAAAAGATGGCCAATAAAAAAGACCATCTTTATAGATATAAGTTTAACCTATTTTAGTAGTTTGTTTTTTCAATTTCGAAATAAGCTTCGGGATGCCCACATACCGGGCAGTTTTTAAGTGCTTTTTTGCTTTCGTGAACATGTCCGCATTTGCGGCATACCCAACGTACTTTTTCTTCGCGTTCAAAAACTTTGTCTTGCTCAATATTTTCAAGCAGCTTGCGATACCGCTTTTCGTGTTCAGCTTCTACTTTTGCAATAAGTTTGAAGGCTGTAGCAATTTTTTTGAATCCTTCTTCTTCTGCAATCCTTGCAAATTCAGGGTAAAGCTCAGACCATTCTTCGTTTTCACCTTCGGCTGCCGCTTTTAAATTTTCCTTTGTAGTGCCAATAACTCCTGCCGGATACGAAGCCGTGATTTCAACCATTCCTCCTTCGAGAAATTTGAAAAATGTTTTGGCATGTTGTTGCTCTTGTGTGGCTGTTTCTAAAAAGAATTCAGCTATTTGTTCATATCCTTCTTTTTTAGCAACCTTAGCAAAAAATTCATATCGGTTTTTTGCCTGCGATTCTCCGGCAAAAGATTTTAACAGATTTTGTTCTGTACGTGTTCCTTTCAATGAGCTCATAATATTAAGTTTAGTAAGTTATCAACATAAAAAATGTTCCCGAAGATAAAAAATTCCGGGAACATAAAAAGGTATTGTATTACCTGAATAGGTAATTTAAAATGGTTTTAAATATGTTTAATAGCGGCCGGAGATGATATCCCAATCGAGAATTTTCCAGAAACTTTCGATGTAATCGGGACGCTTATTCTGATAATCTAAATAGTAAGCATGTTCCCATACATCGCAGGTTAAGATAGGGATTAGTCCATCGGTTAAAGGGTTTGCCGCATTGGATGTTTGGATAACATCTAAGCTGCCGTTCGGTTTTTTTACTAACCAGGTCCAACCCGATCCAAATAGTGTTTTTGCTGCAGCAGCGAATTTTTCTTTAAATTCATTGAATGAGCCATATGTTGCATTAATTGCATCTTTCAGCTGTCCTTTTGGTTCACTGCTTTTGTCTTTGCCAAATTGATCGAAGTAAAAGGTGTGATTCCAGGTCTGTGCAGCATTGTTAAAGATACCACCTTCCGATTTCATGATGATATCTACAATATCCGAATTCTCAAACTCGGTTCCTTTAATTAAATTATTTAGCTTGTTTACATAAGCTGCATGATGTTTATCGTGATGAAACTCAAGCGTCTGTTTGGATATTTCAGGTTCCAGAGCATCATATGCATAGGGTAAATTAGGTAGTTCGAAAGTCATAATGATTATTTTTAAGGTTTGACATTAAATGTTAAACAAATTTAGCGAATAAAAAATGGCATTACAACAAAAAGACCGGGAAAAATCCCGGCCTTACTAAACCTAAATTACACTTACATATCTGCCCTTATTACAAGGGCAGCTGGTAAAACAACTAAACAAAACGCTTTTCTACTTTATTCCAGTCAACAACATTCCAGAAAGCATCAATATATTCGGGCCTTCTGTTTTGATATTTCAGGTAATAAGCATGTTCCCATACATCAAGTCCTAATATAGGAGTTCCTTTTACTTCGCTGATATCCATTAACGGATTATCCTGGTTTGGAGTAGATGCAATAACTAATTTACCGTCCTGGTTAATCAGCCATGCCCAACCCGAGCCAAAACGAGTGGCCGCAGCCTGGTTAAACTCTTCTTTGAATTTATCGAAAGAACCAAAGTCTTTTTTAATAGCGTCCATTAATTTTCCTGATGGATCACCCCCTCCATCGGGCGACATAATGTCCCAAAAAAGTTTGTGGTTATAATATCCGCCGCCATTATTTCTAACTCCTGTTGGTTGTTTTGAAACTTCTTTTAATATATCTTCAATCGATTGGTTTTCAAGCGGAGTTCCTTCAATCGCATTATTTAACTTATTGGTATACCCACCATGGTGTTTTGTATGGTGGATTTCCATGGTTTTTGCATCAATATAAGGTTCTAATGCATCGTAACTGTATGATAATTTTGGTAACTCAAAAGCCATAATTTTATAGTTTTTATTAGTTAGACATTTTTTTATTTAGAATCATTCTAAATGATTTGATTATATAACAAAAGAAATTTGGTATTGTTTACTAACTTTTAAAAAATTATTTTCGTGCATCGAAATCACACATGAACAGACGAATTTTAAATATCGCCATTCCCAACATTATCAGTAACATCACCATTCCTTTATTGGGTATTGTTGATTTGTCGCTGGTTGGTCACCTTGAATCAAAAGTATATATAGGAGCGATTGCTTTGGGAAGCATGATTTTTAACTTTATTTACTGGGGATTTAGTTTTTTACGAATGGGAACCAGTGGCTTTACGGCTCAATCGTTTGGGAAAAGAGACCTTAAAGCAAGTTTCCAGTTATTGTACCGTGCGCTTTTTGTTGGTTTAGCCGGAGCAATGGCTTTGCTTATTCTGCAAAAACCTATTGAGTGGCTGAGTTTTTTTATAATCAATGGGAGTGAGGAAGTAGAACATCTGGCCCGTGAATATTTTTATATTCGTATTTGGGCCGCACCTGCCACGATTGCTATTTATTCAATAACCGGATGGTTTATCGGAATGCAGAATGCGAAAATTCCAATGATGATAGCCATTACCATCAATGTGTTAAATATTGTGTTTAATATTACATTGATTAAGTTTTTTGGGATGAAATCAGACGGGGTAGCATTGGGAACCGTTCTTGCTCAGTATTCAGGATTAATTGTGGCTTCTTTGTTTATCTTAAATCATAAAAAAAGGTTGATAAAGTACTTCCGTTTTAAAGACATTATTCAAATCGACCAACTTAAAATTTTTTTTAATGTAAATAAAGATATATTAATCAGAACCTTAAGTTTGGTTTTTGCTTTATCGTTTTTTACTGCAAAGTCGGCTAAATATGGTGATACACTACTGGCTGTAAATACCCTTCTTTTACAGTTTTTTACTATTTATGCCTATATTGTCGATGGCTTTGCTTATGCAGGCGAGGCATTGGCCGGAAAATATTTTGGTGCCAGAGATAAAGAACGGTTAATTAAAGTTTCTAAACTGCTTTTTTATTGGGGCTTATTAATGTCCGGAATATTTACCGTAGCGTATTATTTTGGCGATAGTTTTTTGCTAAGTATTTTTACCGATAACCAGGAGGTTATTCAATCGATTCAGCCTTATCTGGTTTGGGTATATTTAATTCCGGTTTTAACTTTTGGGGCATTTATCTGGGATGGCATATTTATCGGCGTAACAGCTTCAGCCAGTATGCGTAATGCGATGTTGATATCTGCTTTTTTAATTTTTCTGCCGGCATATTTTTTACTGCATCATTTCTTTCAGAATCATGGTTTATGGGCTGCATTTATGTTGTTTATGATTGCCCGGGTAGTTACACTTAGCTTGTATGCACCTAAAAAGATATACCGAAAAATATAATGTGTGTTTTACAGATGAAATAAAATTAAAATCAAAAAGACGATTGTTAACTTTTTTGCAGCCCGTTTTCCCTACTCAAGCTAGGCTTTCCGAGGTCATGTTTTATAACATGTATTCTTGATGATAACATTTTGCTCTTTTTAGACACTTACAGATGAAGGCATGTTGTAAATTTAAAAATGTTATCACTATGGAAAGTTTTAAAGAGCAGTTTTTTTAAGGCAAAAGGGTTTGATAGTACGTATTTCTAAGCAACGTATTATTCGTATAGAAACCTTTGCAGGAGGAACAAAAATTTTTACAGATACAAACCATTATGTTACCCGTATTAGTTTAACGGGCTTGCAAAAGTATTTCGGCGATAATTTTTTCCGAATCAGGAGAGATATCGTTATTCATTTAAAGCGGGTTCGATATGTGGATTTAGAATCTAATCAAGTTATTATGGATGATGGCACTTTTTACCTTATCGCAAAACGAAGGAAGAAATCTTTTTATAAAATAATACAAAAATATGCGATAACGAACTTAATGTAGTTTGCGTGTTGCTTTTCATGGTTCTATTTTTATTGATATTCATTTAAACAAATATACCCGGGGGTGATTATTAACTTGTTAGTTGTTTACTTAAATAGAAAACGAATGAGAGGAAGTTATGAACAATCAGGTTCACGCTTAGTACAAAAAAATGACCGCTTAGGATAAAAATATTCTCGCTTAGTTAATTTTTAACAAAAATATAATGGTGGGTGTTTATAACTCATTTTGTGAATGATATCAATGATCTATATCTTTAATTTCTGAATTCAATGAAACAGGTGTTGCAGCACTTTAATTATTAACTTTTAAAATTTATAACTATGAGAATTTTTTTTATTTTAAGTACAATGTTGCTAATTTTATCTGTAACTTTTTATAGCTGTACAGAAGAAGAAACAACAATTAGAAAAGATGAAATTGTTGAAAATTTGAGACTTATGGAAGTGGATGGAGTTGTAACCCAAGAACAAAAGAGCAGTGTCTTTAATTGGGTAAATAAAAATTTTAAAAATGGTGTTATTCTTGGCGCTGATAAATCTAAAGTTGAATTTGACTATGAAAATTTATCACTTGCTTATTTGGAGGGAAATGAAGAGAAAGCAATAGTTGCAAATCAAGTTGGATTTGATGCCAATAATACTCAAAACTATGGTGTTGCATTTTTTGTAGAAAATGATATTATTGAAAACGCTATGGTAATTAGTACACAAAGCGTGAATGAGAATTTAAAAAGATTTGAATATTGTGATCTAACTGGAGAATCATTACTTATAATTGAAATTGATGCTTTGAACGAAACAATTAATGTAATCAAAGGTGATGAAAAAATTCAAGTGAAAGGGTGGGGACAAGATACAGCAGATTGTATAGTAGATGTATATTCAAATCATGGCTGGATTTCTGTTTGGGCATTTGTTCAAACAGCATTTATTCCAGCAACAGGTGCCGCACTTGCTGCTGCTTGCGCAATTCATAATATATAATTAATTCATCATGAAAAATTTATTTATTTTTTATTTAGTAACTATTTTCATTCCAATTCCTATTCTAATTTGGTTTGCGTTGAACGAAATGAATGATTTATTTGTAATTTCATTGTTAGTTTATGCATTACTTTATAGACCGATATTTGACTATCTGAGATTAAAGGGTAAAGGAAAGGCTGACAACAATAAGATGTGGAAGTTTTTTATTCCTTTTTGGAGTTTAAAATGGTTTAAAAGTTTATATTTAAATAAATAATAATAAGGCTAATGTGGCTGTTCAAAAAGAAATTTGAACAGCCTTTTTTTTGTACCGCCTAAAGATTTCAATGGATCACTTGAAAAACATGGTGGATTTATAAAAAATTAAGCCTATATTTTAGTTACACGATATAAGAAAAACTTAATATCAACAACACCTTTTAAGGTATTCTTGTTGGTTATAGAAAGAGAATAGAAGTTCTCATCAAGTATGTATTTAATTGAAAAAAATCCTCTATTATAGTATACATTATCATTACTGTCCGATAAAAAAAATTAAATCAAGATTTCAATTCCGGAGTTGTATTATGATTTCAATATTCCGCGGCATGTTTGTTATCTGCATGGAAAGGTCTGCTGTGCTTGCCGCAGGCTAACCTGATTATTTTTTTGTATGACGATTCATGTCCGGATTGGCATTGTCCGGTGAGCCGAAAAACAAGCACAGTGAGCGTTAAAAAAAATCTGCTGTTCGAACCGAGCGTTTAGTGCGAGCTCGCCGAAGGCAACCACTGACCGGAGGGAAGTGCAAGTTTAGATTTTTTAGCTCACATCGCGTAGTTTTTCGAGTGAAGCGGGCGTAGCCTTGAATTTCTTTGCATACTTTCTTGTTTCAAGACAAGAAAGTATGTGGGGTCTGGGGCAAAGCCCCAGAAATAGGAAGTTGGTAAATAGTAAATAAAATCAAGGCTACATAATGTATTCAATATTTTTATCGGACAACAGTGATACATTATAAAATATATTAAACATTTCACGTTTTAAATTGTTATTTTTTGTTGGTCAGTGATTAATTAAATCTTAAATAATCATGAAAATAACAAAAAATACAACCATCGATGAATTGGTGGAAGAAGTTCCTCAATCGGTAAAATATTTAATGAACGAAGGAATAAAATGTATTGCCTGTGGAGAACCAATATGGGGTACACTCGAAGAGGCTGCAAAAGAGAAAGGGTTTTCTGATAAGGATATTGATGGGTTTGTTAAAGATTTGCAATATTTTGCCGATCATCCCGGCCAGGAGGTTGACGATCCGGATAGTAAAATTAAACCCGGAAAACTTGATGTTTAGATCAAAACCATCCAATGGATTGGTAATAATATCATTGCTTTTTTTGAACGGATAAAATTTTGTTTAATTTTATTTCTATAATTATATCGGCTATTCAGAAAAAGCATTTAAGCGATGGCTGTATTGATCAAAACAATTGGCGATGGAAGTACCATTGAATTTGATAAAGGTTCTTTTGATGAATGGTGTGTTTTTTTAACACGAAAAGGCCAAACTAGGTATGCACCCACAGATATTCTATATTTTAAAGAATTGAAGCAGTTGGGAAAAAAATATGGTCATAAGAAGATTTATCATGATTTTGTAAAGATTTATCAATATACCCATTCGAAGATCAACCCGAAGTTACTCGATGGAATTACTAATATTGCCCGCAATTATGGAGAGGATCAGGTGATAATGGATATCTGGTTTACCGTCATATATGCCGGGATGGTAGCCGAAGAGAATAAACAACATGCGGTATTAAAAAAGCGGGTCAAACGATTAGGGATGTACCAGTTATTAATAGAAAATAAGTCTCCGGAATATGCTGCAAGTTTTAGTAAAGGGAAAAAGTGGAGAGACCTGGACCAACTGATGAAAAACTATGGATTTTAAAAAATATTTGGTCGTATTTACCCAAATTGGATATCCTCTTTTTTAGTAATTTGTTATTAATAATTCATTTAATTCGCCTCGTTTATCTGCTTTAGAGTTAATTCTGCGCGTTGCTTTTATTCTTTTTATATGGAAATCTCGATAAAGCTCATCGAAAAAGTTATTATTCTTATCGATATCATTTACATCCGAATTGCTAAGCATCCATTGGTAACCCAGGGAATCTAATTTTGAACAAAAATTTTTTAATCTGACCTGTTGTTGGTCATCAAAAACATCTATAGCATAGGCATTAAAACTGGAAGTATTGTTTAAAGGTTTATACGGCGGATCAAAGTAAAAAAACGAGTTATCACCCGCATAATTCCGGGTTTGTTCAAAATCGCCACAAAGTAATTCTACTTTTTGCAGTGCCTTATTAACAGCTAAGATATTTTCCGGATCACATATTTTGGGGTTTTTATAGGAACCCATAGGGACATTAAATTCATTATTCCTGTTCACCCGATATAATCCGTTGTAGCAGGTTCTGTTCAAAAAAATAAAAAGAGCAGTCTGGGTAATTTTGTCGCTTTTACGTGAATTATAAAGTTTGCGTTTGTTGTAATAATATTCTGATTGCTTGTTTTGATTCTCTTTTAGCGAATAATATTCCTGCTGTAGGGAACTTAAAATTGAGATTAACTCTTTCGGCCTGGCCGAGATAGTCTTATAGGTATTGATTAGGTCACAATTAGCATCATTAATTATGGCTTTTTCAATCGTTGGATAGTTATTGAGCAACCAGAAAAGAACTGCTCCGCTGCCAACAAATGGTTCAACAAATGTATATTTTTTATGGTTGAAATTTTCGGGGAGTTTTTTTTCAATCTCATCAATTAATTGAGTCTTTCCACCCGCCCATTTTAAAAAAGGTTTGGCCTGGATTAGTTTATTTTTTTTTGCTGATGCTGTATTTTGTTTGCTCATACTGAAAAGATCAGGAGTTTCTGTATTCTCCGATGCTTAATTTACACTAACAGTATGCAATAATATTAATATTTTTTGGGAAAAAGCGCTATAAGAAATAATCTTTTTCAGAACTATTCATATAAATGTATCCCGAAGGGATTCCTGATATGTTCGCGCAGTAACCGGGCTTCTTTTTCGGTCACTTTCAGTTCATTTTTAAGGATATCACCTGAAGAAATAATGCCCACTAATTGGTCTGAATCATCAATAATAGGAATATGACGGATTCGTTTTTGAGTCATTACATTTCGTAAATATTGGGTATCATCATCCATTTTGCCAATGATAAGATCTTCCTTCGAAGTCATTAAATCTTTAATATTTCTTTCTTTCAGAGGGATTCCTGAGTTGTAGCATTTGTAAAGAATATCACGCTCTGAAACTATTCCTAAGATTTCATTTTTATCATTAATGACTATTAGTGAACCAATTTTTAATTCATCTAATTTTGATATAGCTTCAAAGGCAGAGGTGTTTCCTGCTATGGTATACACTTTATGAGTCCCTTGTTCTTTTTTTTTCTCTAAAATCTCTTTGGTTAGCATGGTTGTAAAATTTTTTATTTGTGTAAAAATAGGGAAAAATATAACACAAATCAATACATCTACATAATTACATTTGTAATATGAAAAAAGACCGGCAAAATAGCCGGCCCTTCTCTTTATTTTTTATTCGTAACTCGAGTAATATTTCATAAACTGAGCTCTTTCGTACAATTCAACATTATGTTTGGAATAATTTAATTTTCCAATAAGTTCTTTTACCGAATGGTAGCCTTTTTTCTGCATCCACGATTCCATTTCTTTTAGCATTTGGTCAATATGGTCTAATTTATTTTGATATAAAGCAGATGCTACCTGAACGGCTTTGGCGCCAACCAGAATATTTTTCAATACGGCATACCCATCATCAATGCCCGTTGAAGCCGCCATATCGCAATTTATTTTGTCCGATAGTAAACCAATCCAACGAATACACATGGAATTTTCTTCAGGGACACTAAAAATTCTGGAAGGTTTTATTTTTTCATTTTCCAAATCAACATCAGGATTGTAAAAGCGATTAAATAATACCATTCCTTTTATTCCGGTTTGTGAGATACGCTTTAAAATTTCTCCCATTCCCGAAAAATAGTAGCTTAATTTCACAGCAACAGGCAGCGATGTATTTTCCTGAACTTTCCGGATAATGTCAAAATATTTTTGTTCAATTTCTTCTCCTTTTCGTTCAGTATCTCCGGGTAATATAAACATGTTTAATTCAATACCGTCAGCTCCTGCTTCTTCAATTTTTTGGGCAAATTCAACCCATTCACCCATAGAGTAGCAATTAATACTGGCAATAACCGGAATATTTACTTTTGCTTTGGAGTCTTTGATGAGTGTTAAATACTCGTTTACCGTATTTTGTTTGGTGTAAAAGGCAATGTAATTTTCATTATCCGAGTAGGTATCAAACATGTTGTTCATTCCCAGAGAATCAACCTCCATGCGGATTTGTTCTTCGAACAATGATTTTAACACCACCGCACCAACACCGCTATCTTCCAATTTTTTTACTTTTTCTGCCGTATCGGTTAGTCCCGAGCTGGCTGCGATAATTGGATTTTTTAGTTTTAAACCCATGTATTCGGTCGAAAGATCTATCATAGCAATATAGTTTAAAATTATTGATTCATTAAAAACCGGTCAATTCCGATGGCTGCTTTATGTCCGTTGGCAATACCATGGATAACATCCGGCCCCTGGATAATATCACCTCCTACAAACAGCCATTTGGCCCCTGTCTGGAAATGATTATCAACAATAATCCTGCCCCTTGTGTCAAACTCCATCTGTTCACGGGTATCTTTACTGATGTATTCAATATCCATTCCCTGACCGATGGATTCAATCACCATATCAGCTTCGAAGAAATTTGTCTGTGATTCATCGAACTTAGGACTAAATCGTCCATCTTCATCAAAAACAGAAGTACATTTCTGCACATTTAATCCTTTAATTTTATTGTTTTCAATCTTGATGGATGTCGGGCCCCAACCGGGTTCAATGGTTGCTTTTTCTTCGCGTGCTTCAACAACTTCTTCCCGGTCGGCAGGCATTATATCTTCAGACTCAAGCGAAGTTGCAGTGATATAAACTTTACCATACTTCTGATTTTGTAAACGTGCCAGCGAGCGGGTAATATCCATTGCTACATTTCCTCCTCCAATGACAACTATCTTTTCAGCCACGGGGACTTCTTTCCCCATGGTAATATCTCGCAGTAAATCGATTGCCTGGTAAACATTTTCATGGTCTGTTCCCGGTATTCGGGTACTTCTGCCCAAATGCAATCCTGTCCCTGAAAATACGGCATCGTATTCTTTTTGAAGATTTTCAAGGGTAATATCTTTGCCTATTCGTGTATTGTACTCTATTTCAACACCTAATGACAGGATGTAATTTACATCTTTGTCAATCTGGTCGTAAGGTAGCCGGTATTCGGGGATTCCATAACGCATCATACCTCCGGACTGAGGAAATGCTTCAAATATTTTTACCTTGTAGCCCAATAAAGCAAGATAGTAGGCTGCACTTAAACCAGACGGGCCGGAACCAATAATAGCTACTTTTTTGCCATTGGGTTCAATATTGCCTTGATTTAATATTTGTTGGTAATCTTCTGATGGATTCTGGTCGGCAATATATCTTTTTAGCCAGCGTATGGAAATTGGGTCTCCATGATGTCCCACAGAACAGACTGTTTCGCATTTGTGGGTGCAAATACGTCCACAAATTTCAGGTAATGGATTCGTTTCGTATAAAATTTTTAAACCTTCCTCTAAGTTTTCATTTCGAACGGCTTCGATATATTCAGGAATTCCCATATGTGCGGGGCAGGTAGCCACACAAATGCCACACTGAACACAGCGGTCGGCCTCAAGCAATGCCTGTTCGTGCGAGTAACCCTGAACAATTTCAATAAATGAATCGCTTCTTTCTTCGGGTTTTACTTCAGGCATTTCTATCCGGTTAATGTCATACAATTCATAATTGTTTTCCGGTTTCTTATAGCCAGCTTCACGTTCATCCCACGATTTTTGCTCAGCACCAGGCACAAAACGAAAAACTTCAGGGTCGTCATCAACCCATTGATATTCGTTAGACATGGTTAATGAATTGGTTGTGCAAATATCCACACAAAGGGCACACCAGCAGCACCTTCCGTAATCAATTCTGGGTCTTAATCCGCTATCTCCGTCTTTGGTTTCAATTCCTTCTACCGGAACCATATCAATAGCTGCATTCTGGCATATCTCTTCACACGTACCACATCCGATACATTCTTCCATATCATTTTTATGAAAACCACGATATCGGTCTGCCGCAATCCTGCTAATCGGGTCAACAATGGTAACCGGTTTATTTACCAAGTGTTTCCATGCAGTAAATGGGGAAAGTATATCTTTTAAAGCCATGTTTTTATTTTTTTATTATTTATCTTCAAACTGTTATTTGCTTCACTTTTATTGAATGGTCATTTATGGTCATTCGCTTCGCTGTCATTCATTGTCATTTGCTTCGCTGTCATTCATTGTCATTCGTTATGCTGTTATTAAATGGTCATTTGTTATTAGCAGTAATATTATTTTTGTTACCGATTGATTTTATATAGTTATTCAGTTTTACACCTATTGTATTTATGTCGCTTTTTAATGATTCATAATCAACTTCACTTATTAACTCCCTGTTAAATACTTTCGTTATCCATGTTTTTGGTTCATATAAAGAAACTCTTGAATAATAATAAAAGTTTTTATTTTCTTTATAATGAAATCTTCCATATCCTTCACTTAAATTTTCAGCGACAGAATCAATAGCCCTAATAAATTCTTTGTCAATAGCATCTTTTAAAAGTAATTCCATTTAATATATAATGCTCCAAACCCTTTCTGTAATATCCATTGATAAGTTATATACCTGCAAATCTTCTAAATTCATGTTGTTCAATATCTAATAACTATTTAATAACTATTTAATAACTATCTAATGACTACTTAATGACTATCTAATGACCTTTTATTGACTACTTAATGACCACTTATTACTGCATTGCATTTAAAAACTTATAATTCATCAAAAATTATCTTTCGATTTCGGGCGGATAGGTATGCAGTGATACCATTAAACCCGCCACATCGGCAATATTTTCGTTGATAATCATATCTTCGAGCAAAGCTATGGCGTGCGTATAGCTGGGCCCTCGAACATTAACCCTTCGTGGATATTCGGTTCCGTCAGAAACCATGTAATAACCAAATTCACCTCTTGTACATTCGGAGCGGATATACGTTTCACCGGCA
>Ga0209936_1000167_pt1 | contig 42864 bp, 39 predicted proteins | sample SalPonR1_A_D1_MG_FD_185694 | JGI IMG/M metagenome (GOLD analysis project Ga0209936, IMG submission 185694) | Salt pond soil microbial communities from South San Francisco under conditions of wetland restoration - Salt Pond MetaG R1_A_D1_MG... ...
GATCGCTGTTCCCAATGCGCCGACTTCATCGTCCCGCCACATGGGGACCCTGAGATAGGTTTTGCCGCTGCGGATCTGCTCGACGGTATCGGCCAGCAGGCTGATTGACGTGGCGATACGTCGATGGATGTAGGCAAATGCGCCGATGCAGACAAGGCCAAAAAACGCGGTGGCCAGCATGAACGTGCCGACCAGTGTCCGCGTATAGGCATAGGCTGCCTCTTCGCGCTCCTGAAATAGAGGGACGAACGAGCGGTCAATCGCCACGCCGGCATTGTTGACGCTAGCCTGAAGCGTCAGGCGCTCGATCGATCCTGGCGCGTCACGCGGCGTTGTCGGCAAGGCGCCGTCCTCCGTATTCTGCAGCGGTGTGCGTGCAAGCGTTGAGAGTGATCGACGCATTTCCCCGATACGACGAGCAACCTCGGCTGCGTTTCCAAAGGAGTCAGGCTGCTCTGTCAGTTCGTCCTGCAGTGCCTGCGCCTCGCGATGAAATGCCTGCAGCAGGTCGGGCTGAGCTGCAGAAAGCGCCAGTTCGTCTGCCGCGACGGCAAGCCGGTCAAGGCGACCCTTCAGGTTCTGCAGTGACTGCAGTTCGTCGTGCTCAGCCAGGTGTTGCCGGCTGGACCACATACCGTAGAGCAGCAGAATGACGAGGCCTGCCGAGCAGAAGATGACAGCCAGCAGGGACGTGCGTTCCAGCTTCATCGTGTGTCGTACTCAGCGTTGAGCAGTATAGGATCGGCGGAACAAGGCGACACCTCGACAACTGGCGGCGAGGCAACCCAGGACCGTATCGGTGCCTTTAAACCCATTGCGGTTGGCCATCCCCACATTGCGCTCTCCCGATTGCCAAATCACCTGCAAAATGAGGTTATCAGCTTCGGCGTGAAAACGCTTGATCCACATCACGGCCTTCTTCCGGTGGCCGAAGGGGCATGGAGAATACGCGCCTTATGTTTTATATTAGACTTTTAGCGTTATGACTCAGGCAGCGGCATTCTTGCGGAAAATTACGACAGGAATTACAGGCTTCGACGAAGCCTCGCGCGGTGGATTTCCCGCAGGGAAAACGTCGCTGATTGAGGGCGGAACCGGCTGCGGAAAGACGGTTTTCATGCTGCAGTCGCTATTGCAGGGTCCTCGCGCGCGGGACGAGGTCTGCGTTTTCGTTGCCTTTGAGGAGACGCCCGAGCAGATACGGGATAACGCGCAGTCGTTCAGTTGGGATCCTGCGGCGCTGGATCCGGAGGGCCTGATTTTCATTGATGCGCAGCCCGATCTTGATCTCATCCGGTCAGGTGAATTCGACATTGCCGGCCTGTTGGCTGTCCTTGAGCACAAGGCAGTCGGACGCGGCGCAACCACCATTGTTTTTGATGCGCTGGACAGGCTGCTGCAGCTGGCAGGCGACCAGCAGGTCTGTATTCGCGAGATTTCGCGACTGCAGCAGTGGCTGTGCAAGCACGAGCTGACCGCGCTCATTTCCTCGAAATGCCGCGAGGCCGGCGATCCGATAACGCCCGGTCTGGGCACGGAGCAGCTGCAGTTCATGCTGGACTGCGTCGTCACACTGAACCACCGTGTTCACGAGGGCGTGTCGCATCGGTCACTGCGCATTCGCAAGTATCGTGGATCGGGATTCGAGGAAAACCTCATTCCTTTCATCATTGACACTGATGGGCTGGAAGTGGCCAGCGTGGTGCGGTCTGAACGCGATGGTGAAACGGCCATGTCGGAGCGCATTTCGAGTGGTGTTCCCGATCTGGATATCATGCTTCAGGGCGGTTATTTCCGCGCTTCCAGTGTGCTGCTCACCGGCGCACCCGGTACGGCAAAGACTACGCTGTGTGGCGCATTTGCCAGCGCGGCCTGCGAGCGTGGCGATAAAACAGTGTTTATCAGCTACGACTCCGAGTGCGAAGAAATTGTGCGCAATCTGGCATCTGTGGGAATCGTTCTGCAGCCGCACATCGACAGTGGTGTTCTTGCCATGGTGTCCATGCGGGCGATGCAGGGAAGCGCGGAGTCCCAGCTCATCGCCATTCGCCGGCTGGTTGAACAGCACGAGGCGCGCATTCTCGTGGCGGATCCACTGTCCGCCCTGTCGAAAGTCGGCAATACCAGCCTTGCTCCCAGTGTGGCAGAGCGTCTCATAGACTGGGCCAAGTCCCGGGATGTCACGGTGATGTGCACCAGCCTGCTGGAGGACAGCGACGATATTGTCGAAGCAACGCCTCTGAAGATTTCCACCATTGCAGACAGCTGGCTCCACCTGACCTATGTTGTCTCTGCCGGCGAGCGCAACAGGGGCCTGTCCATCATCAAGTCCCGGGGTACCGCCCACTCCAATCAGGTGCGTGAACTACGCCTCTCGGAAGAGGGCGTGGCGCTGGAGGAAGTCTACTCTGCGGCCGGCGAGGTTTTGATGGGGACCCTGCGCTGGGAGCGCCAGCGAAAAGAGGCCATGGCTGCGCGAGACAGTGAGGTGCGTGCAGAGCGAGATCGACTCCGCCTGACCGGTGAGGCGGCGGAGCTCGAGGCGCAGATGGCCTTAATGGAGAGTCGACTCGACGCCAAGCGGCAGGAGCTGGAGAGCGTACGTGACAACGTCGCGGCGAGTGCAAAAGAGGAACAGCGTCGCCAGCGCGGCACACGCGACCTGAGACTCAATGTGAGGGGTAGCGATGGAGACAACAACAAGTCCCATGAATAGTCGCGCACACGCGTCCCGGCTGACGCTCTATATCGCCGGCGATCTGCCCAACTCGAGGCGGGCACGGGCCCACCTCGAGGCCTGGCTGGAGCGTGCGGCTGTCGCCAGCGATGACGTTGAGATTGTGGACGTGCTGACCCACCCGGAGCGCGCGGCTGAAGAAGATATTTTTATGACCCCGGCGCTGATCTTCAGCGGCGACAGTGGCAGGCAGGTCTTTGTCGGCGATCTATCCGATGGAGAGTACCTGGGCGATCTGCAGGTAGCCACCAGCGACAGCCATGACAGAGTCTGACAATCGGCGCGCCGACAGGGAGCGCCTGCGTGCGCTGATTGACACGCTGCACGACACCTACGCCGACATCCGCGAACTGGTCGGCAGCGATACCGATACAGTATTTCACCGTGATTCCGGCACTCACTATGTTTTGCCGGAAGCTCAGGGCGCGCTGCGCGAGCTGGAGCGGCAGGCGCGGCACTTTGCCAGCGAGCGCGCAGCGATTCTCGACGCGCTGCCTGCTCAGATTGCGTTGCTCGACGCCAATGGTGACATCCTCGCGGTCAATCATGACTGGCGAGATTCATCGCGCTCGCTGCTTGGTGATGACAGTCCGTCTTACCTCGGCGACAATTATCTGGCCGTTTGTGACAATGCGACTGGCGATGGTGCTGAGGGTGCCCGGGAAGTGGCAGCGGGTTTGCGCGAAGTGCTGTCCGGCCGCTTGTCCAGATTCACCTTCGAATACCCCTGCCATGCGCCCGATGCGAGACGCTGGTTCCTGGTAACCATAACAACGCTAGAGCCGGATACGGCCTCAGGCGCCGTCGTGATGCATTTTGATATTTCCGCGCGCGTGCTCGCGCAGGAAGGCGCAGAGCAGTGGCGGATGCGCCTTGGCAGTGTGATCGACGGCGCGCGGGTGGGCATTCTGGTACACCGGCAATATCAGCCTCTTCTGGCAAACCGAGAGCTCGCCAGGCTGTTTGGCTACGCATCCACCAATGACATCATGGCGCTTGGCGACTGTTCTGCGCTGTTTTCTGCAGACAGCACTGTCGAGGAATCTTCGCGACCTGTAGATGATGAATCGGTAGAGCTGATAACGCTACGAGAGGAGCCAGGCCGCAACAGCGAACGTCTGGTGGAGCGGCGAACCTTCAGTATTCCCTGGGACGCTGCCGTGGCGCAGGTCGAGATGCTGACCGACGTCACTCAGCAGCGCGCAGTAGAGGCACGACTTCGTCAGAGCCAGAAAATGGAGGCGCTCGGGCAATTGACGGGCGGTGTAGCTCACGATTTCAACAATTTACTGACTGTTATCCTTGGCAATGCGGAACTACTTGCCGAGGCACTGAGAGATGCGCCGGAGCTTGTCGGGCTCGCCGAGCTGATCGCGAAGTCGGCAGACCGTGGCGCGGAGCTCACCAGTCGTCTGCTATCATTTTCCTGTCAGCAGCCATTGCGGCCCCAGCCAGTGCCGGTAAACGCGTTCATCTGCGGCATGCGCGACATATTGGCGAGAGTACTCGGAGAGTCTATTCAGGTTGGCGTGACCTGTGACGGAGAGATCCCGCTCGCACTGATCGACCCCGGTCAGCTTGAGGACGCCATTCTCAACCTGTCAATCAACGCGCGAGATGCGATGCCCGACGGTGGCAATCTGACGCTGGAGACCGGCGTTGCGTATATGGATGAGGGTGACGCGGTGGGTGAGCTTTCTCCAGGGCGCTACATCACGCTTGCCGTCGCGGACACGGGCTGCGGTATGGATGCCACGACCCTGTCGCGAGCCTTTGAGCCGTTCTTCTCTACCAAGGATGTCGGCAAGGGCAGCGGTCTGGGACTGAGCATGATATTCGGCTTTGTCTCCCAGAGCGGTGGCCATTTAACGTTGCACTCGGAGCTCGGGAGGGGCACGCGTGCTATATTGTATTTCCCTTCTGTGCCTTCGCCATCGGGTCAGTGAATGCCCCCAGATAATCCGCAAGATCACATACAGTGACCGCGGCGTTGATAGGCTCTTCGGCGGGGGGCAGCCGACTGTTGTGCGCTGCGAGATCGTCCCGTAGCGTCTGGCATAATGTCTGTGCCGTCGGCAGGCTGCTGCTGATATATAGCAGTCCGACCTTGTAAGCCTGATAGTGGCCCACCATAAACGCGCGATGACCATGCTGCTCTGCGAATCGTGCGAGCCTCTTGTAGCGACGCCTGACGCTGCCAAGCTCGTCGTTTTCTATCTCACTCGTTTTCAGATTGAGTTCCATGCCGAGCATGGCGATCGGCAGTTTAAAACGTTCGCCGATCTCCAGTGCCCGCTCTGTGTAGTAGCGGAATGCGGCGGAATCTGACAGACCGGTGACGTGGTTTAGGTGGGTCTGCAGGCCGCCGCGGAGTTCTTCTTCGACCATTTCTCCAAGAGCATCGAGCATCGAAGCGTCTACATCACTGAAGGCGCGACGTTTACCATCAATCAGGCATAACGTACCAACCTTGCTGCCGTCGTCCATGAACAGCGGCCGGCCTGCGTAGAATCGCAGTTGCGGGTCGCCATTGACCAGCGGGTTAAGGCGGAAGAACGGATCAACGGTGGCGTCTTCAACCACCAGGATGCCGTCGCCTTCGATTGTGCGGTTGCAGAACGCCACCTTGCGTGGCGTGCTTTCCGCGCTGAAGTTCGCGCGCGACTTGAACCACTGACGCTCCTTTTCAACCAGTGAGATCAGAGCGCTGTCTACGCCGAACGCGTCTGCCGCCAGGCGTGTAATCCGATCAAAACGCGCCTCCGGCGGCGTGTCGAGAAGGTTCAGACGATGCAGCGCGTCGATCCTGCGCGCTTCAAGCTTTGCACGACGCTCGACATACCATCCGGGTATATCTTCGGCAAACAGTGGACGGGAGATAAGATAGCCCTGGACGATATCGCAGTTCAGAGATTTCAGATAGCGCATGGTTTCTTCGTCCTCAACACCCTCTGCGGTTGTCTCAAGACCCAGGCTACGGCCCAGATCGACCACCGATCGCACAACCGCGCGGGATTCGGAGGAGTTCATCGCCGTAGTAACAAAGCTCTTGTCGATTTTGATTTCCGAAAACGGCATGCGCACGAGCTGAATCATTGAGGAATAACCGGTGCCGAAGTCGTCGATCGAGAGCGAAAAGCCCTGCAGACGAAGATGCGTCAGAGTGTTCAGGGAGACAGCCGCATCTTCCATGGCGCTGGTTTCGGTAAGCTCGAGAATGACGCGATCCAGAGGCACCCGGTTCTGTCGACAGATAACGGCAAGTTCATCGAACAGCGCGCGGTTGTTGAGTGTACGTGCCGATATATTAAGAGATAGCTGCACCCGATTGAGCACGGGATCGCTCTGCTCGCCACTGTAGACCGCGCGGGGCAGCTCAGCGAGCCAGCGCAATGCCTGTGATGCAACCTGCAGCGTAAGGCGATCGATCAGGCCCGATGCCTCGGCGATGGGGATAAAAACGTCCGGCGGAACGTTGCCGTAATCGGGATGGTCCCAACGGGCGAGTGCCTCGAAGCCCGCCAGTGTGCCGCTGCGACAGCGTGCCTTTGGCTGGTAGGCGACCCGGATATGGCCGGCATTGACGGCATCGCGCAGGTCCGCTTCTGTTGGCGTCGGCTTGAGTCTCTTAACCGGGTCTGAGCTGGTGGCTCGAGTTTCCGGTGTTGCGGTAAGTGCCTCCTGCAGCATGCAGCGCAATGTCTTGGCAGAGAAGGGTTTGGGCAGAACTCCGACAACATTCAGGCCGTTTTCCCGTGCCGAGCGCCGCGCGGCGTCAAGAACCCGGTCGCCTACGCCACTGCTGACGATCAGGGCGGCGCGACATCCGCGACCCACCAGATGCTCCATGACTTCCACGCCGTTCATCTCCGGCATAATGAGGTCCAGGGCGATGATGTGCGGGTTCCAGTGATCTACCTGTTGAAAGAAATCGCTGGCGCGCTCTGTATACACCACTGCATGGCCGTCGAACTCTGCGATGCGCTTGATCGTGGCGCCGATCATCGGGTCGTCATCGAGAATCAGAAGGCGGGTCCGCGTTTCGGCTGCCGCACCGTTTGCTGTCACCCCGTAGACTCCAGCTCTAGGCGAATCCTGCCGCCTGGCGATCTGCAATGAGGGTACTGCATAGGCATGCGCACTCTGAGTTGGTCAATTGCCCAGTCTAGCGTCGTTCGGTGCGGTGGGTACAGCGGGATGTCCAGGTTTTGCCGCATATTTTCCGGCGCGCCGGCTTGCTGCGTAAAACAGCGCGCCGCTGGCTATAATGCCCAGACTGATCATGGCTTCGACGGGCCGCTGCAGTACGATATAGACAAGGGTCCAGCCCGTTATTGCAAGGAAAATGAGCGGCGGTAGCGGGTAAAGGCGAATGCGAAATGGCCGCGGAATATCCCGGCGCCGTGCGCGAAGCACAAAAACACCGGCCACCGTGAAGAATGTATTGAGGGCCATGGTTGCACCTGAGAACACGAGAATACGGTCGAATGACGCGCTCCACAGGAAGACCAGGGCGACGCCCGCCTGCACGCAGACTGCCAGGGCGGGAATGCCGTCCCGGTTGACGCCCGACAGATGGCGAAAAACCGGGAAATCCTCGCCGATGGACTGCAGTACCCGGGGCCCCGCGAGTATCATGGCGCTTACGGTAGAGACGAGGAGCAGCGCGAGGAGAATTCCCATAACGGTCGCGCCGACATCACCAAAGGCGTAGGTCGCCGCTACGTAGCCTACCTCCACTTTACCGATCATGGCATCCATCGGGGCGACTGAGAGGAACACATAGTTCAGCAGCAGATACGACACACAGACGAGTGCAGTGCTGGCGATCAGTACCCGGGGCAGATTGCGCTCCGGGTTCTCCAGTTCACCGGTAATGTAGGTGGCGGCGTTCCAGCCAGAGTACGCGTAGTTCACGTAGATCAGCGAAACTGCAAAGGCGCCGCTGAAGAGGAGGGCGCCATCGCCGTCGACGGGTGTGAACGTGGTCATCTGCCCGCTGTTATTGGACAGTAGCGCCGCGCCCGCAAAACCGAGTATCAGAACGATTTTCAGGAGCGTCAGCCAGCGCTGCGTTCCGCCGCTACCCTTGTGGCTGGTGCAGTGTGCCAGGGTCAGCACAAGGATGAGGCCGGTGGCCAGCCAGACCGCCGAAAGGGCGGGGAAGACTGCCGAGAGATAACTGCCGAAGGTCATGGCCGCCAGTGCCGTCGGCGCGGCAAAACCGACGGTAGCGGATACCCAGCCTGAGATGAAGCCCGCCATCGGGTGGTAGATCTGTCCGAGAAAGTTGTACTCCCCGCCTGATCGTGGCAGTGCTGCGCCGAGCTCCGCGTAGCACATCGCCCCACACAGTGCAGACAGGCCGCCCACGGCCCAGAGCGCCAGCAGCACCGGCGCTGACTGGATTTCAATCAGTTGAAACCCGAGGCTGGTGAAAACGCCGGTTCCAATCATGTTGGCAACGACGATAGCGGCGGCGACGGATGGCTTGAATGAGGACATGGCGCATTTTTCTCGGTTCCCCGCAGGGATGCAAGTATCAATCCGAGTATCTGCCGGCAGGAAATGGCCCGATCTTCCGATGTGGCGATGCGGAAGCGGTTTCCTCGGGGCATTTGCTTGACAGGGGTGCGGGCCGTGCCTAGAATTCGCGCCTCTACAGACGGTTCGGAACGCATCTGAACACGTCATCTGGGGCCATAGCTCAGCTGGGAGAGCGCAACACTGGCAGTGTTGAGGTCGGCGGTTCGATCCCGCCTGGCTCCACCAACTTCTCGATTTTCAAGATTTCGAGGCAACCTTTGTCGGCAACGCCCGGTCGAAACGCCGACCTGCGGTCGACGCAGGGTGGCCTGCCCGTTCGATCCCGCCTGGCTCCACCAACTTCTCGATTTTCGAGATTTCGAGGCAACCTTTGTCGGCAACTCCCGGTCGAAACGCCGACCTGCGGTCGACGCAGGGTTGCCTGCCCGTTCGATCCCGCCTGGCTCCACCAATCCACCATTTCCCCTCGGTTAGACCAACCAGATTTGCCCTGCACTTTCCGGTGCCTTTGCATTAGTCTTGTACTTCGCACACACCAATCGGACATAAGACTGTGGCCTACGATCTCACGGGAAAAATAAAACTTATTCAGGAACCGCAAACCTTCAATAGCGGCTTTACGAAACGCGAGATGGTGGTAGTTGTCGAAGGGGGCAAGTACCCACAGGAAATCAACCTGGAATTCGTGCAGGACAAGATATCACTCCTGGACAATCTGGAACCGGGGCAGACTGTGACAGTGACGTTTGATATTCGCGGGCGAGAGTACAACGGTCGTTACTTCAACAACCTGCAGGGCTGGCGCATCAGCATGGAAAATGAGTCGCCAACGACCGACGCACCACCTGTTCAGGACGGCCCGCCCGCAGAGGTCTACGACGACGATATTCCGTTTTAGCCGATGCGAGTCCACACCGCCGTGCTATTGGGCCGCCGCTATGCTGCCGTCGCTGCCTGCCTGCTGGCCGCCTGCAGCAACATCGCTGAGCCCGCTTGGGGCGCTTCAGAAAACACCGAGGCAGCGACTACCTCTGTTTTGCTGACAGAGGGAACCAACCTCGCGGTGGCAGTCAGTCCGGTCAACGGGGACAAGGTGATTGCTCTGCAGGCCGCACTCTATCTGCAAAAGGCCGGGGAAAAATCGACACGAGCGCTCACCGGCTGGGACGACGATGCCTGGGAACCAAGTTTTCATCCCGGCGGTGGCCATATTGTCTATGCAGGCTATCGCGAAGGCACTTTCGACCTCTGGAAGCTGAATCTCTATGACGGATCGAAGCCCGTGCCACTCACCCGCGGTGCCTTCGATGATCGCGAGCCTCAGTACTCGGCAGACGGGCAGCGCATTATCTTTTCCTCTGACCGCTCCGGCAGCTACGACCTCTGGCAACTGCATTCGGGTGAGGGCGATACACCGCCAGCGGAACCTGAGCCGCTGACATCCCTTGATACAGACGCCCACTCGCCGACCTGGCACCCGGACGGAAACGGCTTCGCCTATCTGGTGACTGACCGCGGTGGGTCAGCCATCTACTGGCAGCGGCCTGATGCTGACGCTGAGTTGTTACTGCAGAGCCGCTCGCGCTTTTCCGGCCTGCGGTTTCTCCCGGCGGGCACGGCACTCAGTCTGCGCACGCTGGATCGCGACTCCGCGGGCAACGCGCTCAGCAGTCTTTCACTGTTCGACCTTGCAACAAAAACCCTCACACCCCTGACGCCCAGTGGGGCCGATGTGTTTCCCTTTGGCGCCCAGTGGCAGCCTGATGGGAGCGCGGTCTTTACCGCCGATGGTCAAATCCAGCGCTGGTCTTCAGACGCCCCGATTCAGTCGGAACCGTTTACCGTTGATATCGCGATAGAGCGGCCAGCCTACGCGCGCAAGCAGCGGGATTATGACAGCGCCGCGCCGCGCCCGGTGCTGGGCATCTCTTACCCGACCCTGTCACCGGGCGGCGGTGCTCTGGCGTTCACCGCGCTGGGCGACCTCTATCTCTGGGATATCGAACAACAGAAACTGTCTCAGATTACTGACGACCCGGCTGCCGATCAGACACCTGTCTGGTCGCGGGACGGCAAACGCCTGAGCTGGATCAGCGACAAGCACGACCGGTATGCCATCTGGACTCTGGATCTGGCTACCGGGGCCATAGACTCGCTTGTCTTCGAGACGAAATTCATCAGCTTCCCGGCATGGTCACCGTGCGGAAGCAAACTCGCATTTTTTTCCGATGTACCGGCCAATCCCCTGCTGCATGTGGTGGGACAGCTCAGCATCTACGATATAGAGACCGGCGAGTTGTCGGCTGTATTGGCGCCCATGCCACCACAGCCGATCAACTGGTCTTCTGATGGCAGGTACCTGGTCACGACCCGATTGAAGCCTTACAGTCAGCGCTTCCGCGAAGGAATCTACGCCATCGTCGCCGCCAATGTCGACACCGGCGAAGCCCACGACATTGTGCCCACCCCGCACCGCAGTCTCACTCACACGACCCTCGCGCCTCGCGGCGACGGATCACACCAGGTGGCCTACAGCCAGAATGGCGTATTGAATGTGCAGGTGCTGGATGAGGATATGCGGCCTGTGGGTGCGCCGCAGGTACTGGTCGATGCACTGGCGGATATGCCGAGTTTTAGCCACTCCGGTGAGTATCTGGCCTACCTGGCGGGGGACCAGCTTTTTCGCCTGCATCTGCTGACGGGCGAGCGGGAAGAAATCTCGCCGCGCATGACGTGGCGAAGGGACGTACCAGACCGGCGCTGGGTGCTGCGCGCGGGGCGTGTTTTTGACGGGATGTCAGAGTCCTACACAGAGGATGTCGACATCACGGTCAATGGTCATCGTATTCAATCCATCGGCCCTATCGATACCGCCACGGACCTGCCCGTGCTGGATGCCAGTGACAGTACGGTCATTCCAGGCCTGTTTGAATCCCACGCCCATATTGGTGATCACAATCACAGTGAACAACAGGGGCGGGCCTGGCTCGCTTACGGCATTACCTCCGTGCGTGATCCGGGCTCCAATCCCTACCTGGCCAACGAGCGCCGGGAGGCCTGGGCCTCGGGCCGCCGAACAGGCCCCCGCACTTTCATCACCGGGCACAATATCGAGGGCAATCGCGTGTACTACGCCGTCGCCGAGGGCATTGCATCAGACGCTCATCTGGAAAAAGCCCTGCAGCGAAGCCGTGCGCTGGATGTCGACTTCATCAAGACCTATGTGCGTCTTTCTGACCGGCGACAACGGCGAATCGTCGACTTTGCCCACCGCATGGGCGTGCCAGTGACCTCTCACGAGTTGCTGCCTGCCGCTGCTTACGGCGTTGATTACGTCGAGCATTTCACCGGCACCAGCCGCCGGGGTTTCACCACCAAGATCAGCGAGCTGGGGCGTAGTTACCAGGATGTCGCGGCAGTCCTTTCGGAAACCGGTATGGGCATCGTACCTACTATGGTAGTGCCCGGGGTGGTGCTGACCTTTACCGAACAGAATGACCTCTACAGCACAGAGCAATTCAATGCGCTGTACGGCGAGGCGGCCAAAAAGAATTACCAGGACTTCATGGCTTTCTTCGGTCCTGGCAGTGGAGGGTATGTCGATGCCTACGGCGAGCTACTCAGCGAGCTTGTGGCGCGCGGTGCACTGGTGGGTACGGGCACCGACTCGCCCTTCACCCCGTTCGGCACTGGCCTTCACGCCGAACTGCGGCTCTACCAGCGCGAGGGATTAAAGGGCTACCAGATTTTGCAGGCGGCCACCTTGCAGTCCGCCCGCATCGCCGGTGCTGACAGAGATCTGGGGTCCATCGAAGCCGGCAAGCTGGCCGATATGGTGATCATCAACGGAGATCCCCTCGCGGATATCAGCGAGGTCACCAACATCCGTGGCACTGTCAAGAACGGGCGTTACTACTCGCTGGCGGACCTGCTCTACCCCTCACATTGAGCGCCGGATGGCCTTGACCACGATGTGGTGGCCCGCTTTGACGGCGGTCGCATCACCTCAGATGGCGGCGGCCTGTTGCTGCATTAGGTGAATCATGGCCTGGGGCTGCTGTCCCGTACTGATGTAGCGCTTGGGTAGAGGAGTACGGGGTAGAATCCGTGGAAACCCTGATCAGGAGTCCGACATGAGGAAGGTTTTTAAAAACACGCGACAAATCCCGATCCCGGATGCAAGAGCGACTGACCTCTGGAACCGGTGGACCACGCTGGCCTGCGCCCTCATCGTCGGGCTGGCGGGGTGCGGCGAGGGTGACGAAGGCGGACCCCTGGCTGCTGCCGCCGTGGCGACTGGCTACACCATCGACCACGAGGTGCCGTCCACACCCGAGAACCTCGTCTGGGGCTGGTTCCCGATCGATAAGGAACCGGTGCTTCGGGTCGCACCCGGTGAGACTGTGCTCGTTCAAACACTCACCCATGCCGGCGCGACGCAGGACCAGGAGCCGATTTCCTACCTCACCGGGATGGGCGTGCCGCGAGAGGAAATTCTCGACGATGTGCTGGCGTTCTGGGCGGACCGGGATGGGCGGCTCCGCGAAGGCGCGAGCGGGCACGTCATCACCGGCCCCCTCTACATCGAAGGCGCCAGCCCGGGCGATATGCTCGAGATCGAGATCCTCGACGTCAGCACCCGGGTTCCGTGGGGGATCAACAACACCAGCGCCCGCGGCGGCGTGTTCTCGACAGCCTATCCGGGTTTCAGGGAAGGGGATCCGGAGCTGGATATGGCTCCCGGCACCCGCCACCTGATTCGCACGGGGATGTCGGGTGGGCGTGAAGTGGCGCTTTTCTCGAACACGATCGAGGTACCCCTCGCACCCTTCATGGGGATCATGGGCGTGGCGCCCGATCCGGTGGTGGGCGAGCCGGGGGTAACCGTGCCCGGGGTGCAGAGCTCGCGGCCGCCGGGTACGTTCGGTGGGAACCTCGATGTAAAAGACTTCAAGGCCGGGACGACACTCTACCTCCCGGTCTTCCAAGAGGGCGCACTCTTCTATGTCGGCGACGGACACGGCGCGCAAGGTGACGGCGAAGTCAGCGGGACGGCCATTGAGCAATCGCTCAGCGGCGTTTTCCGGTTTGCCGTGCATCCCGGCCGCGCCCCCGCCACGCCGCGTGCCGAGAACGACACGCACTACATGATCACGGGCATCGATCTCGATCTCGACCGGGCGATGCGCAATGCTACCCGGGAGGTCGTGAACTTCCTGGTCGAAGAGAAGGGACTCACGGCGGCCGAAGCGCTCTCGATCGCCAGTATCGCCGTCGACTTTCGTGTAAGCGAAGTCGTCGACCTGACCCAGGTCGTCACGGGGTTTGTGCCCAAGGAGATCTTTCTGCCTTAGGTAGTGTTCTGGCGGGCTGATCAATCCACCCGCCAACGTCACACGCTATCGGCAGACAGAAGGCAAGGTGTTTTAATGCCAACGGCGCGGGTAGATACCTGCGCGGGGTCACCCACTGGATCCGGGGATCAGTCAGTGCCTGAGTATGCCCAAGGAATTGCGGCGAGACGGGGACACAGATCCCGCTTGGCTCCACCAATAACATCAGACGCCTCGAAACTGCTGGGCGCCCACCGGGCCAGGGCGAAGTGGCTTTGATTACCTCAATGGAATTGACTCGGCACGTACGGAGCTTCGTCGCTTCACGGAACCATTGATCAGTCCGATCTCCTGGATGGAGGTCATGCTGGGCGTGATCACTGACGAGGAACCGGCGGTGCGTCAATTCCTCGCAGGATTCAGGCAGGTAGTAATCAACCCGGACGTTGCCGAAAGGGCATTTGCTCTCCGTCGCCTACACAAAATGCGCCTGCTCGACGCGATCGTCTGGGCCAGCGCCCAGTATGAAAGCGCGTTGCTGGTAACCCGAAAAAACGTCAAAGATTATCCCCCGGAGGACCCTGGCGTCCGCATCCCCTATAGTCTTTAGGCGCAATGCCACCAGCGGCAGGTTTTAGGACCCCGATGGCGTAGACGGCACTTACCGGCTTACACAGGTTTGCGCTAGTGCAGACGGTGTCCGCCTCGGCGTCTCCGCGGAAACTTTCTCGAAACAACTTGAAGTTTTGCAGCGCGGGTTGAGCAGGCTCCGCTGCGCGCCGATGCCGGTAACAGGAGGTCGGGACGGGTTAGGTTCAGGGCTGCGGTCAATAGCAGTGCCCCGTGGCCTGTATACTGTCTCGGGTCAACCGACGCTGCAGGGATAATGTGAGAGGTGCCTGAATGAACTCGGAGGAAACCCTCCCGTCTGTGAAGTCAATGCCGGGACCGCTGTTGCGAAGCCCGCGGGCTTTGCTGTGCTTTCTCCTGGTCAGCTTCGCCTGGTCCTGGTGCGCCCTGTTGCTGCCCGATGATCCCTGGCTGTTTGCGGCTGCCTTTGGTCCCTCGCTGGGTGCCCTGGCAGCCGCACTGCTGGAGCACGGCAGGACTGGCCCCGCGCGACTCTGGCAGCACCTGGGACCCCTGGACGTGGGATGGAGTACCTGGCTGTTGGCGGTCTATGCGGTGGTGCCGCTGGCCATTGTTGGCCTGCTGCTGTTTGGTGCTGCCAATCTGCGCGAAACTGGCGGCACAGCGGCCATCCTGGTGTTTATGCCGTTCCTCGCGGCATTTTCGCTGTTGCCCGGCCCTGTTGGCGAAGAGATTGGCTGGCGTGGGGCCCTGTTTCCCTGGTTGCTGCTGCGCTGGCAGCCGCTGCCGGCCAGCCTGCTGCTCGGTCTGGTCTGGGCACTCTGGCAAGCGCCGTTGTGGTGGCGTCCCGAGTTTCGCATGGGCGTCTCGCCGCTGTTGTTTGTGCCTTTGTATACCCTGTCGCTGATGGCCATGTCGGTGATCATCACTGCTATCTGTCTTCGCGCCCGCGGCAGTGTGGTCCTGGCCATTGTCACGCACGCCGCCCTGAACGCAGCGGCCATCCCGTTTGCCCTGTTGCATGAGCGCGGACATCTTCCCGTGGCGGTCGTGGTGCCCGTGACGCTGCTGATGTGCGTGACCGCCGTAATAGTGTGGTACGGCTTTGGCCGCAGAGCAGCCGGTGCCCGGCCGTCCGGGCGTATCGTTGCAGAGCATGCGGGCTAAAGCGCGACACAACTTCCCCGCTCCATCGCGATAGCGTAGAGTTCTTGCTCTATGAGCGACCGATTACGCACCGCGTATCGTCAGCCCTGATACCCCCCGAACAGCAGCAGGTACAGCCATGAGCTTGAAGAACAAAACGCTTTTTATCACCGGCGGCAGTCGCGGCATCGGCCTGGCCATTGCTCTCAAGGCAGCAGCAGATGGCGCCAATGTGGCGATCGCGGCGAAGACTGCCGAGCCCCACCCAAAATTACCCGGCACGATATACACGGCGGCAAAGGCCATTGAAGAGGCGGGCGGTCATGCGCTGCCCGTGCTCTGTGATATTCGTCATGAGGACCAGGTCAAGGCCGCGGTGGAACAGACCGTCGAGCGCTTTGGCGGTATCGACATCTGCGTCAACAACGCCAGCGCGGTCAGCCCCACGCCGACGCTGGAAACTGATATGAAGCGCTACGATCTGATGCAGGACGTCAACACGCGCGGCACCTTTATGGTCTCGAAGCTGTGTATTCCTTACCTGAAGCAGTCGGAGAATCCGCATATCCTCACGCTAGCTCCGCCGCTTGATATGGACGCCAAGTGGTTTGCGCCGCATCTTGCCTACACCATTGCCAAGATGGGCATGAGTCTGTGCACGCTGGGACTGGCGCGTGAATTTGCGGCCGACGGCATCGGCGTCAATGCCCTGTGGCCACTGACGGCGATTGATACGGCGGCGATCCGCAATGTGCTCGGTGGCGAGGCTGTTGCAAAAGGCAGTCGCACGGTGGATATCATGGCTGACGCCGCCTATGTGGTAATGAACCGTCGCGGCGACGCCTGCACGGGTAACTTCTTTATCGATGAACTGCTGCTGCGCCAGGAAGGTGTTTCTGACTTTGATGTCTATGCGGTTGAGGCTGGAGGCAGTCTTTTCCGCGACTTTTTCGTGCCCGATGCGATCGCCGAGGCGCTGCCGACAAAAACTGACAGCGCCTATTGAGGGTCGCGCAGCGCGGCGTCCACCTGCCAAAGGCGGTCCTGTCCCCAGACCGCCGTGTTGCCGACGCGGAAGCTGGGGACGCCCCACAGTCCAAGTGAAATCATTTCGCTGCGATTCGCTTCCGCTTCGGCTCGCCAGGTGTCGGTGTCGAGGTGGTCGCGGGCACCTGTCCACGACAGTCCCGCGGATTCAACGATGCGCCGCATACCCCTGTCGCTGCCTGCATCGATCCCCTGCGCCCAGACCCCGCGCAGAAAGGCCAGGCAGTACTCCTCGCCACGCCCCTCACTGCGCGCCCACGGCAGCAACGAATAACCGCGCTCCACCGGCCTGCCAAGCGGATCGGCGATGCGGCCAAAGGGTATGCCGAGGCGCGAGGCTTCACGCGCAACGTCCGTCATGATGTACATTTTCTTTGCCCGGGGCACGGGAAGACCGCGCATGACCATCGGCAGGACGAAACGCAGCTTCAGCGATGCATTGCGCTTGCGGGCGAGCGCGAAAACCCTCACGGCAGCAAGGTAGGTATACGGACTTCGGAATGACAGGAAGAAGTGGAGCTCCAGCTCCCTGTCATGAGCGTTGCCGGCCGGGGCGGGTGATGATTGCGGTGGTATCAGAGGGTTATCTGTTGCGCCCTCGCGCGTGAGTCCCGCTTGCTGCAGGCGGCGCGCGAGATAGTGCAGTCGGTCGGGGCCCCAGTACCACTCGCCGCCGTAGAACAGCGTGGCGCCAAGGTAGTGGCCGGCTGCCTGCCGTCGTGCGTTTCCGGCACGGATTGCGGCCTGCGCCCCGTTCGCGGGGCATGAAGGCAGCGGGCCTCCGCGCCAGAGTGCATCGCTGATGCCCGGACTCTCCTCGAAAAACCGGCCCCGATCGATGGCATCTGCCAGCGCAGCATCGGCAAGCGTTATGGCAGCGGCCCGCGGCTGCTCATGGTGTGGAGCAAAAACAAGACCAAGGTGATTCGCAAGACTTGCCGCATCGCGGCGTGACCAGTCCTCCAGCATGGCGCGCTCGGGCGCGGCCCAGTCCGGCGGTGGCCCCACCAGCCAGGGTTTGATCTCGACGGCGTACTGTTCGTGCAGTCGCGGCAGCAGCTGCAGCATCAGGTGACTATAGGGATCGTCGCCCTGATGGAAGTACTCGATGACCGCAGGGCGTCCACGCTTGCGGCGTCTTTTCTCGTAATGCTCGTGTTGTTGCAAGCGGCGCTGCGGCGATAGCAGGTGCGCAAGTGCAGGCGAGACGATGAGACTCTTAAGCGTCACGCCGTTGCTATCCGCTCTCAGATACGGTCCAGCCCGGTAACGCGCCGCAGGATCCAGTCGGAGATCACGGTGGGCAGGCACTTCTGCAGCACAATGAAGAGGTTGTTGCGGCCACGGGGCGTCACATAGCGCGGCCGGGGTTGTGCCGCCTCGCAGGCCTTCACCAAGGTTCCCGCCACAGTGACCGGATCGGCACCGCCAGCGTGCAGGCGCCGATGGAAGCGGATGAAGACCTCGAGCTGATCGCGGTAGGCGCCGGCATTATCGGCGTGCGTCTGCAGCTGTTGGCGTTCATGCGCGCCAAAGCCGGTTTTCACGGCGCCGGGCTCTACCAGAATCACTCGCACACCGTGGGGCTGCAGTTCGAGACGGAGTGCGTCGCTGATGGATTCCACCGCGTGCTTGGTGGAGGCATAGGGCGCGAAGAAGGGCATGGTTACGTGGCCCGCAACCGAGGATACATTGATTATACGGCCGCGGCCGCGTTCTCGCATGCCGGGGAGAAAGGCGCGCGTCACCCGCACCAGACCAAAGACATTGGTTTGGTACTGCGCCTCGAGATCGGCGTCACTCACGTGCTCGAGAGGGCCGGCACAGCCAAAGCCCGCGTTATTGACCAGAACATCCAGTGCCGCCCCGTTCAGGAGTGATTCCACGGTGGTGGCGGCCTGGCGCACGCTGTCCGCGTCAGTGACATCCATTTCCAGAGGGTGAATATTGCTGAACTGTCCGTCGAGCGCGTCGAGGACCTGCCGGTTGCGGCCCGCCGCAATGACCGTGTGACCCTTATTGGCGAGCAGAATGGCGGCTGACTTGCCGATGCCCGCGGTGGCGCCCGTGATCAGGATAGTTGACATGGATGACTCCGCATTGCCGGCCCAACGCCGCAACAAAGGCTGCAAGATAAGTATTTGAGGCGCTCACTGCAAGTGGCCTAGAATACGCTCTAACGCATTCAGGAGATGCCCCGTGGCGAGTAATCGCAGGTCAAGAAATATCACCCAGGGTGTGGAGCGCGCGCCCAACCGCTCCATGTATTACGCCATGGGTTACAGCGGAGACGATTTCAGCAAGCCCATGATCGGCATCGCCAATGGGCACTCCACCATCACGCCCTGCAATGCAGGGCTGCAGCCCCTGGCCGATGCGGCAGCGGATGCGCTGCGTGATTCCGGGGCAAACGCACAGCTGTTTGGCACGCCCACCATCAGTGATGGCATGTCGATGGGAACGGAGGGCATGAAGTACAGCCTGATTTCCCGGGAAGTGATTGCAGACTGCATTGAAACGTGCGTCGGCGGTCAATGGATGGATGGCGTGCTGACCATTGGCGGCTGTGACAAGAACATGCCCGGGGCCATGATGGGCATGCTGCGCGCGAACGTGCCGGCCATTTTTGTGTACGGCGGTACGATTCTGCCCGGGCGCTATAAGGGCCAGGACCTGAACATTGTGAGCGTGTTTGAAGCCGTGGGTGAACACAGCGCGGGACGTATCAGCGATGAAGATCTGCTCGCTATCGAGCGCAACGCTATCCCAGGGAATGGCTCCTGTGGTGGCATGTACACGGCCAATACCATGAGCTCGTCGTTCGAGGCACTGGGCCTCAGCCTGCCATACTCGAGCACCATGGCGAGCGTGGAGGGCGAGAAACTCGATAGCGCGCGAGAGAGTGCCCGTGTTCTGGTGAAAGCAGTGGCAGCGGATCTCAAGCCTCGCGATATCGTGACCCGGGAATCCATCGAGAATGCGGTGGCGGTCATCATGGCCATCGGCGGTTCGACCAACGCCGTGCTGCACTTTCTTGCCATCGCCCATGTCGCCGAAGTCGACTGGAGCATTGACGATTTTGAGCGAGTTCGCCGCCGCGTGCCTGTACTGTGCGACCTGAAACCCAGTGGGCGCTACCTGGCGATCGATCTGCACCGTGCCGGCGGCATTCCCCGGGTGATGAAAATACTGCTCGACGCGGGCTTGCTGCACGGCGACTGCATGACCATCACCGGACAAACGGTTGCCGAGTCACTCGCGGAGATTCCCGCTGGCTGTCCGCAAGGCCAGGACGTTATCCGGCCGATCGACAAGCCGATGTACCGCGAGGGCCACCTGGCGATTCTGCGCGGCAACCTTGCTGCGGAGGGCGCCGTTGCCAAGATCACCGGACTGAAAAACCCCGTGATTACCGGCCCGGCGCGTGTGTTCGACGATGAGAAATCGGCGCTGGATGCCATTCTTGCGGGCAGGATTCAGGCCGGCGATGTCATGGTGCTGCGCTACCTCGGCCCTCGCGGCGCACCGGGCATGCCGGAAATGCTCGCGCCGACGAGTGCGCTGATCGGGCAGGGTCTTGGCGAATCCGTGGGCCTGGTTACCGACGGTCGCTTCTCCGGTGGTACCTGGGGCATGGTGGTGGGGCACGTGGCCCCGGAAGCCTACGCCGGTGGCGTTATCGCGCTGGTGGAGGAGGGCGACAGCATTACCATGGATGCCCATCAGCTGCTGTTGCAGGTGCACGTGGATGACGCGGAGCTTGATCGGCGACGACACGCCTGGCGCGCGCCCGAACCTCGGTACAAGCGTGGCGTGCTGGCAAAGTTCGCGCGCAATGCCTCCAGTGCCAGCCTTGGAGCGGTGCTGGATCTGCCCGACTCGCCGTAGTCCGCCCAGAGACGGGAGCGCGCGGTGTTATTCCGCGCGCAATGTCTCCGACTTCGCCATCACGCGGTCCCTCAGGCTCTGCTTGTAGTCGTGGAGCCGCTGTCGCAGGGCTGCATCCGATGTGCCGAGAATCTGGGCGGCGAGAATGCCGGCGTTCGCTGCGTTGTCGATGGCCACGGTGGCGACCGGAACGCCGGCGGGCATCTGCACAATGGAAAGCAGTGCGTCTTCACCCGCCAGTTTTGTCGCACTGACTGGTACACCGATAACTGGCAGGACACACAGTGATGCCACCATTCCGGGCAGGTGCGCCGCGCCACCGGCGCCCGCGATGATTACCCGTAGTCCGCGCCCCTCGGCCTCGCGGGCGTAGGTATAGAGCTTTTCCGGTGTGCGATGGGCGCTGACGATGTCCACTTCCGTGGTCACGCCCAGCTCCTCGAGAATGCTGGCAGCGGCGCGCATGACCGGAAGGTCTGAGTCGCTACCCATGATAATGCCGACCTGGGCGCTCACGCGATGGCTCCCGTTTGCCCGCTGGTCAGGCGGCTGTAGGCCGCGGCTACCCTGTCCGCCGCAGCTTCCGCGGTGTCGCCGGTGGCCGTGATATGGCCCAGTTTGCGCATCGCGCGCGAGGGCGATTTTCCGTACCAGTACACCGCAGTGTCGCCATCGCGATCACAGCCGGCAGCGCGATCTTCGGCGGCCGCTTTCAGGCTGTCGTTGCAAAGCAGGTTGCGCATGGCGGCCGGTCGGCGCAGAGCCGTGCCGGCCAGCGGCATCCCGGTTATCGCTCGCAGATGCTGCTCGAACTGAGAGCTCTCTGTCGCGTCCAGGGTGAAGTGTCCCGCATTGTGTACCCGCGGGGAAATCTCGTTGATCAGGATGTCGCCGTTCTCGAGACGGAACAGCTCAACGCCAAAGACGCCGATGCCGTCGAGGGCCTCGATCGCGCGCGTGGCAACCTGCTCGGCCTGCGCAAGCACGCTATCGTCGAACGCGCTGGGGGCAAATACCCAGTCGAGTACCGAGTGGTCGGTATTAAAGGTCATGTCCACCGGGGGAAAGGTGCGCATTTCGCCGTCGGCTTTTCGTATCACCATGACGGCAATTTCCGTGAACCGCCCCGCATAGGCCTCGTAGAGCGTTTCGCCGGGCCATGCGGCGTCCAGGTGGTCGGGGCCGCTGATGATCTGCACTCCGCGACCGTCGAAGCCGCCGCGCAGGCTTTTCTGGACCAGCGGGTACCCCAGTGTTGCGGCCGCCTCACTCACGCCGCTTACAGAGCCGCTGAGAAGAAAGGGCAATGTTGGCAGCGCTGCTTCTGCCAGCCAGGTTTTCTGCAGAGCCTTGTCCTGAATGGTCTCGATGGTGGCGAGACGCGGGTAGCAAGTTACCTGTCCGGCAGCCTCTGCAGTCTTCAGTATCTCCAGGGCAACTTTTGAGACATCCTCGCGCTCATAGGTAATGATGTCGCTATGCGTCACCAGCTTCGCGACGGCCGCCGGATCGTCCATGCCCCCGACGACGGCGGTATCCGCGCGCCGCGCCGCTGCACTGTCTGCGCTGTTAGTGAGTATGGTGGTGGTTATGTCGAGCCCAGCGGCGGCCTCGCACAGGAGCATGCCCAGTTGCCCATCACCCACAATGCCGATTCGTGTTGCCATCATCTGCCCCGTTTTTCCGAAGTCGCGAACTATACCGGTGTGGAGTTTATCATCAAGCGCCGATTCTGGTGTCGCGTCGGCAGCCAACCCCGGCCAGTGCGCTGGCCAGGGCGACGTAAGCGGCGGCAGCCAGGGCCATGGTGCTGAGAGTGACGCCTGCGTCCAGTCCCCAGCCCATAACGACCGGCGTGATGGCCGTTGCGCAGACCATCAGTGCGGTTGTGACCGATTTAATGGCACCGAGGTGCAACGTGCCGTAGCGCTCTGCATAAAAGGGCGAGGCCATCGTTGTGTAGAGCCCGGTGGATACGCCGATCAGCAGCATAAAGCCGACGGCGGCCCAGGCCGCGTTGACCAGGCCCAGAAGAAGCAGGGATGCGCCCAGCGGCAGGATCATGAACGGCAGCAGCGGTTGAGCGCTGAAACGGTCAATCATCAGGCCGGCGGCAAACTTGACCGCCGAACTGACCACCGCATAGAGCACATACAATCCCGCCCAGAACGACAGTGTCCAGCCTTTTTCATCGACCAGCTGCACCTGGTGAAACATGAAGCCGGTGAACAGTAGCGGCTGCGCCATCAGCGAGGGCAGAAACAGGTAGAGCAGGGGATCGCGCAGCATTTCGGCGCGGGTCCACTGCCGTCTGGTCGCTGGGTTCTGCTGGTTTTCGGGCCGGTAATCGGGTTGCAGGGTGTCGAGGTACCGGGCATGGCGATGCCCGTGGTCCCTCAGCAGCAGCCAGACCAGCGGCGGCATGACCAGCAGCAGGGCGATCCCCCAGGCGAAAAACGACTGTCGCCAGCCCCAGGCGGCAAGCAGCGCCACCGCCAATAGTGGGAGCAGGGCCTCTGCCACGGCGAAACCGCTAGTGGCAATGGCGCTAGCCTTGCCCCGACCGTCGGGAATGTAGCGAACGATGCTGGTCAGGCCGACCATGGACATCAGTGCCTGGCCGGCGTGACGCAGGAGCAGGAAAGCAAAAAACAGCAGCATTGGACCAGCGGCGAGCCCGGCAAGAAAACAGCCTGCCCCCAGCCCCAGCACAATGAGATAGCTGACGCGGCGCAGGTCCCAGCGATCAATCAGGCTGCCGGTCCAGAGCAACAGGAACGCACTGGTCAGCGTCGCACTGGAGTAAAGAAGGCCAAACTCGCTGTGGTCCAGATGCAGTTCTTCGCGGATGTCGCCGCTGAACAGGGCAATGAAAAACGTCTGTCCATAGGACGAACCAAAGGTCATCAGAAAGCCGAACAGAAGCAGGCGCCACTCCCGTCGGACCAGTGGGACGAAACTCTTCACGCGCTGTCGGGCTGAACGAACTCCGTGATTTCGAGGTTAAAGCCGGACAGGGCATTGAAATGGATCGGTGAAGACATCAGGCGCATGCGGCCCACGCCAAGTCTCTTGAGAATCTGTGACCCGGTGCCTATCACGCGATAGTTCTGCCGACCCTCGCCGCCCGCAATGCGGACCGGTTTCGGGAAAGCATCGATTTCCTCCAGCTGAGCCTCGAGGCTCTGCTCCTGTCCGATAAGCACCACTACGCCATGGCCCGCGCGTGCCACTTCACTCATGGCGCGCCGATAGGACCAGCCCGGCGGGCTGCCCTCGATGCGTGTGCCCATGATGTCGCGCAGGTTGTTAATGGTCTGTACGCGCACCAGGGTGTCGGTGGTCTCTTCCAGTTCGCCAAGACTGAGAGCGTAATGCAGCGTGTGGTCCACCTGATCGGTGAAGGTATGCAGCTGGAAGGTGCCGAACTCGGTGAGCACCGGCTTGCTGCTGTGCAGTTCCACAGAGTGCTCATGCAATGACCGGTACTGGATCAGGTCGGCAATGGTGCCCATGGCGAGGCCATGACGCTCGGCAAAGACCTCGAGTTCGGGTCGCCGTGCCATAGTGCCGTCTTCATTCATAATTTCGACGATCAATGCCGCCGGCTCGAAGCCCGCCATGCGCGCAAGATCGACGCCGGCCTCGGTGTGCCCCGCGCGGCGCAGGACACCGCCGGGTTTTGCCACCAGCGGGAAGATATGACCGGGCTGGCGGATGGAGTGCGGGCCCGCGTCGCTGGCAACTGCAGAGCGCACCGTGTGAGCGCGCTGTGCCGCGCTGATGCCAGGGCCACGCTTCTCCGCGGCGTCGATTGATACAGTGAAATTGGTTTCGTGCTGGGAGCGATTGTCCCTGACCATCAATGGCAGCTGCAGTTGGCGTGCGCGATTCTCGGTGATCGGCATGCAGATCAGCCCGCAGGCTTCGGTCGCGAAGAAATTGATGATGTCGGGAGTTACCGCTTCCGCCGCGACAATCAGATCGCCCTCGTTCTCGCGGTCCTCATCGTCCATGAGGATGACCATGCGCCCGGCACGGATGTCATCGATAATTTCGGGAATGCGGGTCAGGGACATGGTCAGATCTCTCGCTATCAGCAGCGTTCAATGGCAATAGCGGTGGCTTCACCGCCGCCGATGCACAGCGCGGCAATACCGCGTCGGCCGCCGCTTTTTTCCAGTGCGTACATCAGGCTCACGATGATGCGTGATCCGGTCGAGCCGATGGGATGACCCTGGGCACAGGCGCCGCCGTGAATGTTGACACGCGCGTGGTCGAGGCCGAGGTCGTCCATGGCCATCATGGTGACCATGGCGAAAGCCTCGTTGATCTCGTACAGATCGACGTCGCCGGCGTCCCAGCCCGTGCGCTCCAGCACTTTGCGAATAGCGCCGACCGGCGCAATGGTGAACTCCGCGGGCGCCTGGCTGTGCCGCGCGTGCGAGACAATCCGCGCCCGGGCCTTGAGGCCGCGTTGCTCCACTTCACTCCCCGACATGAGTACCAGGGCACTCGCGCCGTCGGAGATGGAGCTTGAGTTGGCGGCGGTAATGGTGCCGTCTTTGTCGAATACGGGGCGCAGTCCGGAAATTTTATCCACCACTGCCTTGTGTGGCTGCTCGTCGTCACTGACCACGGTTTCACCCTTGCGGCTGGTCACCGTGACCGGCGCTATCTCGCCAGCGAGCGAGCCATCCTCGATGGCGCGCTTTGCGCGGCTGAGGGATTCAATGGCAAAGGCATCCATGGCCTCGCGCGACAGGCCGCGGGCGTTGGCGGTTTCCTGAGCGAATGAGCCCATGGCGCGTCCCGTGTAGGCGTCTTCCAGGCCGTCGAGGAACATGTGGTCGTAGAGCGTTGCCGGTCCCAGGCGAACGCCACCGCGTGCGGCTGGCATGAGATGAGGCGCGCGGCTCATGCTTTCCATGCCCCCTGCGACCACGGCGCGATTGGTCCCGGCCCGAATGCTGTCGATGCCGAAAATGGTGGCCTGCATACCACTGCCGCAGGCCTTGTTCACCGTTACTGCGCCGGTAGCGTTAGGGATGCCGGCGCCGATCGCCGACTGTCGCGCGGGGCATTGCTTGAGCCCCGCGGGCAGCACGCAGCCCATAAAGACTTCGTCGATGTCGCTGCCCGTGACCGACGCTCGCGACAGCGCGGCGCGTATGGCTGTACTGGCGAGTTCCGGTGCCGGGACGCTGCTGAGTGCGCCCATCAGTCCGCCCATCGGCGTGCGTGCGCCGTCCAGAATAAAGACCGTTTCGTTGCTCATAGACCGGTGCTTCCGTGTTGCTACAGGAAAGACGCGCCTGCTGGACCGTTCGTCTGTGTGACGCAATACGGCCGGGCGCTTTTTGCGAGGCTGTGCATTTAGCCATAGCCCTTAATCAGACTCAAGCCGTGTCCGCCGGGGCGGATGACGGGCTGGCGCTGGCGATGAAGCGCTTGCCACGCACCGCCGCGCGGTAGTCGCGGGGCGGCATGCCCATCCGCAGCCGGAACTGGCGGCTGAACAGGCTGGCGGACTGCCAGCCGCAGCGCCAGGCAATCTCGTTGATATCGAGATTACTGTGCAGTAGGAGTGACCTGGCCTCGCCAACCCGAAGCTGCATGACGTACTGCAGCGGCGACATGCCGGTGGCGCGTCGAAAACGCCGGGTAAAGGCGCGCGCGCCAAAGCCCGCATCCCGCGCCAAATCCGCGACGGATTGCGGATTTGCCAGCTGCTCCTGCATGCGCATCTGCGCCTCGAGTATGATCTCGTCGTGGTGTGCCGTGTACGTTCCCTCAAGAAATGCAGCGGTCTGAAAGGTACGCCGGATCTCGGGAGAAAACTGGTTTTCTACTGCCCGCGACACGCGCTTCCCGTACCACAGCTCCACGATATGAACCATCAGGTCGGCGATTGAGTTGACGCTGCCCACGCAGAAGATATTGCCGCTCTGCGTAATGAGGTGGCGTCGTTTCAGATGCACGTCCGGGTAGCGCTTCTCGAAGCGGTCAAAGTAATTCCAGTGGGTGGTGGCCGAGCGGCCCGAGAGCAGGCCGGCCTCGGCAAGCAGGCAGCTGCCCGTACCCACGCTGCACAGCAGGGTGCCCTGTTCGTGGCGACGTCGCAGTTCGGGCAGCAGCTCCGAACACAGCCTCAGGGTGCGGTCCGGACTGCGCCATATCGCGGGGAGGATAAGCATCTCCATGGCCGGGGCATCATGCAGCGGCTCGCCGGCGCGGATTGCGAGACCTGAACTCAGGGTGATCGCGCGCTCTGCCGACGTCGACAGCAGCCGGAACTGGCCCTGGGCTGCACCGCGATGGGCCACGCTGGCGAGTTGGCTCGCGGCGTGCAGAATCTCCATGGGCAGCGTGATGCTGGTAGCCAGGGCGTCGGGATACAGCAGGGCGGCAGCAGTGCGCATGTTCAGGTCTCATCCGTGGCAGTGAAAAAAGTGTAATGAAAGTGTCCGGAAATTGATAATAAAGCGACTCGTGTCCCCGTACACTGACGCATTGAAATGAAGTCGCGAGGTACAGTCAGTGTCGCAGCAAGCGTTGCCGGTCATCGTCGGTTTTGGAGGAATCAACAGTGCGGGTCGGGTGTCTGCCCACCATGCCTTTGCCCGGCTCGTGGAGTCGCGCCTGACTGGGGCGGCGCGGGAAAAAATGCTGGTATCGCTGCGACAGGTGCAGGGGCGGCCGTCTGCCAGCGACGCGGATGTGCTGGCCGGCACGCTGATACGGCGCATCGAGGCCTCACATTACGATCCCGACGCCGTGCCCTGGAATCGCCGCGTGACCACTGGCAGTGATGATACGCCGACCACGTTTGAGATGGCGCGCAGGGGTCTGCCGCAGCCTCTGCCTTCGGGGTGGTCCGTGACAGAGATCGACAGCCAGCGCGTGGCGGTTACGGCGACGGGTGCACAGGATATCCTGCTGCCCTCGATCCGGGATTTCGAGGTAAAAGTGGCCAGCCAGCTGCCGACGGGCTTTGACCCGGGAGCACTGTACGCCTCGCGTAATCACCCGCGCGGGCTGCAGATGGCCATTTACGCGGCCTCCGATGCGCTCGGCCAGCTGGGTATCGACTGGTCGACCGTCATGCGCCATGTCAGCGCTGATGCCGTGAGCGTGTACGCCGGCAGTGCCATGGGCCAGCTCGACGATCCTGGCACGGGCGGCATGCTGAAGGCGCGCTCCAACGGCCAGCGCGCCACGTCCAAATACTGCCCGCTGGGACTGGCGGAAATGCCGGCGGACTTCATTAATGCGTATGTGCTGGGCGCAATGGGCGCCACCGGCGCAACTCTCGGCGCCTGTGCTTCATTTCTCTACAACCTGCGCAACGCGGTAAACGATATCCGCAGCGGACGCGCCAGGGTTGCGGTGGTCGGCGGCGCGGAGGCGCCCGTGACGCCCGAGGTTATGGAGGGTTATGCCGCGATGGGTGCTCTGGCTACTGACAAGGGTTTGCGCCAGCTCGATGGCCTGGCCGATGATGACACGCCGGACCACCGCCGTGCCTGTCGTCCGTTCGGGGACAACTGTGGTTTCACTATGGGCGAATCGGCGCAGGCGCTGGTGCTCTTCGACGACGCGCTGGCGATGGAGCTGGGTGCATCGGTCTATGGTGCTGTCACCGATGTCTTCGTGAACGCGGATGGCTACAAGAAGTCCATATCGGGTCCGGGTGTCGGCAATTACATCACGGTGGCCAAGGCGCTGTCCGCGGCCAGGGCGATCGTCGGTGAGCACCACCTGCGTCATGGGGGCTTCGTCCAGGCGCACGGCACGGGCACGCCCCAGAATCGCACGACGGAGTCGGAAATTCTCAGTCGCAGTGCCGCAGCCTTCGGTATTGATCGCCTGCCCGTGGCGGCGCTCAAGTGCTACTTCGGCCACTCTCTGGGCGCCGCGGCGGGGGATCAGATAGCGATGACGCTCGGTGTCTGGGCGCACGGGATGATTCCAGGCATTACCACGACGACGAAACTCGCGGATGACGTGAAGCGGGATAATCTGGCCTTCTGTCTGCAGCATACCGAGATAGACACCGAGGCCCAGGCCTGGGCACTGATCAACTCGAAAGGCTTCGGCGGAAACAACGCCAGCGCCATGCTGCTCAGCCCGACACTGACCTCACGTATGCTTCGCAGCCGCCACGGCGACAGCAGTGTCAGGCGCTGGCAGGCGGCCAACGAAGCAGTCTGTGCCGCACGTGACGCCTACGACCAAGCGGCTGTTGATGGCCGCCGCGACGTTATCTATCGTTTCGATCACGATGTCCTGGGCGACCGCGATGTCAGCTACGACGGCACCGCGTTGAGGGTTGGCAAGGCGGCTATTGATCTGCAGCTGGCGTCGCCTTTTGCGGATATGCATTCCTGGCGCGAATCCTGATTGCTCTCCTGCGCCATCGGGCGAGGACTGTTATCATTTCCGACCTCATGGGTGATGCGTGAACGGAATGTCTGAACCGATTGATCTTTTACTGCAGCGAAATTCAGCGCCCCGGCTCACTCTGCCGTCGCCCGATCCGCAGGAGCAGACGCTGATGTTTCAGGCGGCATTGCGTGCGCCGGACCATCTCTGGCTGCGGCCCTGGCGTTTCCTGGTGGTTGAGGGTGAGCGACGCGAAGCACTGGGCCATGTTTTGCTGGAGTGCCTGCTGCGACACGACCCTGATGCGGATGAAGCCGTCCGCGCCAAGGCGCTGAATGCACCGTTGCGTGCGCCATTGATTATCGTGGTTCTCGCCACCATCACGGAACATCCCAAAGTGCCGGCGGCAGAGCAGCGCCTCTCGGCGGGCTGCGCGGCGCATGCGATACTGCTCGCTGCAGAAGCGCTGGGGTATTCCGGCGTCTGGCGGACCGGGAATCCGGCCTATGACCCGGAGGTGGTGGCTGCTCTGGGTGGCTCGCGTGACGAGGAGATTGTTGCCTTCCTGTATGTGGGGACGCGCGCCGGTACAGCGAAAACGTTGCCGGCGATGAGCACAGATGATTTTGTTGCCCGCTGGTAGCGGGTCTAGCGGAGGTGACGCCAATGCAACCTGAGCTGACGACGCTTGCAGTCAGTATTGAAGACCACGTGGCGGAAGTGGCGCTGAACCGTCCGGACAAGGCGAACAGCATGAACAGCGCTATGTGGCGCGAGTTTCAGGCCTGTTTCGAATGGCTGGACCGATGCGAAGAGGTTCGAGCGATTATCCTGACCGGGAACGGACGGCACTTTTGCGCCGGGATAGACCTTGGCATGTTCGGCGAGCTGCATGCTGCGAGCGATGACCCGGCGCGCCGCGCAGAGCAGTTCCGCCAGAATGTACTTGCCATGCAGGACAATCTGAGTGCCCTGGAGAAGTGCCGCAAGCCGGTACTCGCGGCCATCCACCACACCTGCATTGGCGGCGGAATTGACCTCGTGTGCTGCTGTGACATGCGCTATGCCACGGAAGACGCCTATTTTTCCGTGCGCGAGGTCGATATTGGCATGGTTGCCGACGTCGGCACGCTGCAGCGCCTTCCGAAACTGATCCCCGAGGGAGTGGCCCGCGAGCTGGCCTACACCGGGCGCACTCTGCCTGCCGGTGAGGCGCGTGACATCGGTTTCGTCAACCGCGTGTTTGAGCACCGGGAAGCAATGCTTACGGAAGTGCGACAGATAGCGCGGGTCATCGCCGGCAAGTCACCCCTGGTGATCCGTGGGACAAAGGATATGCTGCTATATACCCGCGATCATAGCGTGTCAGACGGGCTCAACTATATTGCGACCTGGAATGCCGGCATGATGAGTACACAGGATCTGCAAGAGGGCATTACCGCGCAGGCCGAGGGCCGCCCTGCGCGCTACGTCGATTAGTCTTTCAATCTTCTGATGCGGGTGGTCCCATCATGGGTTTCCCGGCCAGTCTTCCATCTCGATCAGGGGATGAAAAGCCAGGCGAATGCCTTCCCGGACATGACCGCTGTTTTCCAGAATGTTGCGTCGGCGCACGTAGCGTCCACTGGAGGAGCGGGTATCGATCGAATCCGTGGCGTCGATACCACCGCGGCTGACAAACAGGCGCTGCAAATCCATATCGAACATGGTCACCTGCAGCGAGACCACCGACGCCGGCAGATTCCAGTCAAAATCGCTGCTGACGCCGCTGCCCGGCCCCTGCAGTGACGGCCGGCGCGAGACCCCATCCCAGCGAGCGAGGTGCTTCAGTCCACCGTTAAAGGGGGTCTCCATTTCGACGAGGTCGGTGAATACGAACGCATCCAGATCGGTCTCTTCCTGCATGCGATCGCGAACGCTCTGCATGAGCTGGGAGAAGGTTTTCATGTTGACCCGGCCGGTTGTCGGATCCACCGGATCACCGAAGGCGCGTACCGCAGTATTCCAATGCTGCCGGAAGGTTCTCTGCGGCAGGACACTGTAGCCATTTTTTTCCATATAGCTGGCGACTCGGCCATCGATGACAGGCGTGACTTCATCCAGATAGTTGCGCGACGGCACGCCGAGGTTGACATGGGCGATCACAACGGTCTTTATCGGCTTGGTGGCGAGCGCCTCGCGCTCAATCTGGAAGGGAAAAACCGTGGGATTGTGCGTCGGGCCACTGGCGCAGGCCGCCAGAACACAAACTGCTGTCATACAAAGCAGGCGAAAACGAGGGGGCATAGGGGGTATCACGCGGTACAATCTCCTGCAAAAAGGTCGATGGTACCAAAAAGCGAACACGGCGGCAGGAGAGCAGATGACAGAAAGCGATAGCGTTGAGCTCAACGTGACCTCAGAGGGACAGGGTGCGGATGTCATTCTGCTCCATGGCCTGTTCGGGATGGGAGCGAATCTTGGCGGGCTGGCGAGATCCCTGCGCGATGTCTGCCGAGTTCATCTCGTGGACCTGCCCGATCACGGACGGTCCGGATGGACTCGCCGGTCCGATCTGCGCTCTATGGCAAATGCCCTGGCGCAGTGGCTGCAGGCAGAGTCGATTGTGGGGGCGCATTGCGTGGGGCACTCGCTCGGTGGGAAAATTGCCATGCAGTTTGCGCTGGATCATCCGGCATCGGCAGCGTCTGTCGTTGTGGCAGACATCGCCCCGGTGGCCTACGCGCGGTCGCACGATGCGGTATTTGCCGCCTTGAGCGCGGTCGAGGCGGCGGGCTGTCAGAGTCGGTCCGAGGCAGATGCGATCATGGCTGAGGACATTGCTGACGCAGGCGTCCGCCAGTTTCTCCTCATGAGCCTCTATCGAGGCGAGGACGGCAGCTATCACTGGCGCTTCAATCTCGCGGGCCTGCAGCGAAATTATGCGGCGTATCTGCAGGCCCCGGCGGCTGAAGCACCCTATGATGGTCCGGCGCTGTTCATCCGTGGCGCGCTGTCGAACTATGTCAAGGATGAGTATCTTTCGGATATCCACGCTGCGTTTCCCGCCGCCGCGATAGAGACCATGGCTGACTGCGGACACTGGCTGCACGCCGAGCAACCGGCAGTGTTCAATACGCTGGTTCGGAAATTCATCGTTGGCGAGGCTGGCTGACTATGGTTATAGAGCTACTTGATCTGCTGGTGGTTGGGGTGATTGGTGGTTTTGCGCTGTTTCTGTTCAGCGCAACCCGGGTGCGTGAGCTCGCAATCAGTGCGGTAAAACGCGCGGCGCGCGATGGTGACTTTCAACTGCTGGATGACAGCGTCAGCCTGCAGCGCATGTCTTTAAGCCGGGACAACAAGGGCATGTGGCGGGTGTGGCGCCAATACCGTTTTGACTACAGCTACGATGGTGTGCAGCGCGAGCAGGGCGCGGTGATCATGCTGGGCAAATCCCTGCAGGCGCTCGTGGTCGCCGAGCCCGATCGGCTGCTGCACTGACTGTCAGCGCAGTGACTCTGAACGGTACTGGAGTTACTGCGTCCCCCTCTAACGCAGCGTTGTTACGATCACCCAGACTGACAGGGCCGCCAGCAGCACTGCAAAACTCCGGTTCAGCGCCATCGAATGTAAGGAAAGATTGCGCCGCACGGCCAGTGCGCCAGCAGCGAGCGCCATGCAGGCGTACCACAGGGCATCAATCACACCGGCAGTAATGACCATAATGGCACCGCGCAGCCCACCGGCGCCCGGATCCACAAACTGACTGAACAGCGCCAGCATGAAGATGGCGAGTTTCGGGTTGAGCAGGGCAACCGTGGCGCCGCGGACAAAGCCAGATCGACCCGATGCTGCATCAGGACTGTCTATATCGGTGCGTCCCGCGTTCCACGCATTGAAAGACAGCCACAGCAGATAGATGGCTCCTGCCAGCCTGATCCCGGTGTAGAGCGCCGGAATTCCCGTAATGACCAGGCCAAGACCGCAGACCGTGATCAGCGCATAGAGCATGACGCCAAGCCCATGTCCAAGCGCGGTTGCCAGCCCCGCACGCCGCGAGCCGCCGAGGGTTGCTTGCAGGACAACGGCAAGACTGGGGCCGGGGGACGCTGCGCCCAGTAGGCAGATTGCAGCGAGCGCAAGCCACTGGTCCAGCGACATCAGATGCTTGTCTGTCTATCCACAGAAGCTGTGGATAAGTCAGTGTGTAATTTGTTCAGCATAGCGTCGAAGCCTGTTGCTGTGGGCTTTGTAAGAAATTGGTCAAAAAACAATCAATTAAGAAAAATCCTTTTATTACAATAAGTTGCGAAGTCTACCTCAGAATCTCGGTGTACAGGTGACCCTAAAGAACTAGCTTGACAGCGCGACATCAGGAATGTGCATAACAATTTCGGGAGTGCTACCAAGTGTAACCTTGCGGTGCAAGCGGAAACGGAAAAATTTTCCTGCGCGAAAAGTCCATGGCAGTCGGGGAACCGCGTTGCACGATCATTCGGCAGGTTGTTACCAAGGCCAGCGCGTGGCCCAGGGTGATACCGATAACGTTGTTGCACTCTCATTCACCGCGATACACGCAGCCTGAGGTACAGGTTTCCCTTATCTCGACGCAGCTGAGTGCGGGCAGCGTTGGCTGCAGCCGCTGCCAGATCCAGCGACAGAGATTTTCGCTGGTAGGATTCTCAAGTCCGGGAATGTCATTGAGGTAATAGTGGTCAAGCTGCTGCAGCAGAGGGCGAAATGCGGCTTTCAGTTCAGCGAAGTCCATGACCCACCCAGCGGGCTCCGGTGCCTCGCCCGAGACGGTAATGCGCACGTGGAACGAGTGGCCGTGGAGTCTCGCGCATTTGTGGCCCTCCGGTACGTTGGGCAGCCGATGTGCTGCTTCAAAATGAAAGTCTTTGTAAATATCCATGAGCTGACAAGTTTTCCTGGAAAAAGGGCGCAGTATAAGCCGGTTATCCCGCCGGTGGCAGGGCGTTGGGCCGTCGTGTGCGGCCCCTTTCGCCACACTAGACAGGTGTCGAAAATATTTTGCTGCTACACGTTTGACAGGGCGCGGTTTATCTCTATAATGCGCGTTCTCGATCGGGGGTGGTTAGCTCAGCTGGGAGAGCATCTGCCTTACAAGCAGAGGGTCGGCGGTTCGATCCCGTCACCACCCACCACGTTTTCGCCGCCAGGCGAGGACAAATCGAGACCTACCGTGGAGCGGTAGTTCAGTTGGTTAGAATACCGGCCTGTCACGCCGGGGGTCGCGGGTTCGAGTCCCGTCCGCTCCGCCATATTTATCGATCACTTACGTCGCTTTTCGCACTATTTGTGCGGTCACTGTGCGGTGACATAGCAAACCGCCTTCGATTTTTGTTCTCTGCACATTCTTCGATGAACTCCAAGTACGTATGCAGGAACATGTCGCCTGCGTCGCGGCAGCATAGGAATCTGCTTTTCTCTGGCGTTCGCCATGTACACAGGCTGTTCGGCTACTACTGCGCGGTCGCAAGTCGTGGCACCGTTACAGATCCAGGCTCCGTCGCTGGCATAGGTCGTTTTTGAGGCGCCCAGTGACGTCAACCGCTGCGTTTTTGTCGTGGACAAGGACGGCTTCCGCTCTGTGCGCTTTGGCAACCTGTCTGGCGAAGATCAGAGCCGGATCAGGCTTGGCCATCCGGAGCAATTGCCCATGCCCTATCTCCGCGAGGCGGCCGTTGGCCTGGCCGTGCCCCTTAAGCTGGAAAGGCTATTGATGATCGGGCTCGGATGTGGTGCCTTCGCCAGCTTCGTGCAGGCACGGCTACCCGAGGTTTACGTGGATGCCGTAGAAATGTGGTAGAACCCGACAAACCCGGTGCGAGTCATACCGCGTTTTCCAGGACGTTCGAGCGAACCTCGCCCCCGGCGGCGTAGTGGCGGTGAACATTGCGATAAGCCACGACTATTGGACACGAGATTAATCAAAAAGCTCTCCGGCTACTATGATCACGGTCTGCAAATGCGCAGTGCACCGAGCGTCAATTTTGATAGAGCGTTTATGAGGGTAGTTGAGTTGGCTCAAGCGAGGAGTATGATATATTCATACTACTGCCATGTTAAGGGCGCCGACTATGAGCATGCATCGGAAAACCATCACACTGACTGAACAGCAAGACGACTGGGTAAAGACCCAGATTGAGAGCGGTCACTTCGGCAATGATAGTGAGTATATTCGCGACCTCATACGAAGAGACCAGCAGGCGAAAGAGCGCGTCGCCGCGCTGAGGCAGGCCCTCGCTGAAGGTGAGTCAAGTGGGAGACCTAAGCCGCTCGATATATCGGCCATTAAGGCGGCTGGCCGTAAGCGAATGAAAGCGGCGAATTAGTGCTCAGGGTAACGGTCACGCCGAAGGCGGAATCTGACCTCACCGGAATCTGGATCTATACCTGCGAAGCATGGGGGGCTGATCAGGCGGATAGTTACCTGGATCAGCTTGAGGCCGGAATGAATCAGCTGACCCATCATCCATCGCTCGGCGCTGACTACGCCCATGTTCTTCCTGGGTATCGCCGATTGCAGCTAGGGCATCACGCTGTTTTCTATCAAGTGCTAACGCCTGAGGTGCTCGTTATTCGTGTCCTGCACGAGGACATGGATGCACCGCAACGGCTTCTGGAATAGGTGCGTCTATCGTTCGATACAGCAAGCTTTCATTCTGGTTCCGTGCTGTTTCACCCAACAAACAGCTGCACTCGCATGAATTACTTGCTTCGCCCGAAAATTTCCGACGAGCACAGAGTTGGAGAACTTCCGCATCTGGCCGTAGAAACGGGGTAGAACCCCTCTCCTTGATCCACCGGCAGAGCATGTTGGCGTTAATGCCCAGACTGCGCGCTGCTTCTGCGCGGCTGTAGCCCTGCTCCAATACCAGGCTGATCGCATCCAGCTTGAATTCCTTTGAGTACCTCTTTCTCGTGTCCATGTCGTACCACCTCCAGTTCAGGGTATTATTCCTTAACTGGGTTGGTCACATCTATTGAACCACTTCAGAGTTTGCGGCAGCCGTGAGATGCTCATCGGATCCCTAATTTCCCCCGATGGCTCTATTCAGTTACTGGCTTTCCCGCAGATTTCCAGGCCGCCATCGATCCGATGTACACATCGACCTTCGCAAAGCCCTGTCTGCGCAGCACGGATGCGGCAATCGTGGCGCGAGCACCGCTTCCGCACATAACGGTCACGGGACGGTCTGGATCGATATTATCCGCCGCCTCCGGCAGTTCGCCGACATAGGCATGACGGCTTCCGCTGATGTGTCCACTTTCGTATTCATCCTTTGCCCGCACGTCCAGCAGCGTCCAGTTGTCTGATGATGCCTCGACTCTTGAGGCCACCGTTTCGGTGTTCACGAACTCGAGTGCCTCAAGCGGTCCGTTTCTGACGCCGAGTGCCATAACACCGACGATATATCCCGCAATGCGATCAAGCCCGATGCGCTGCAGTGTAGTCGCAGCTTGCAAAGCCTGAGTCTGATCCCTGGCGATGAGCATGATCGATTGATCCGAAGTGAGGAACCAGCCAGCAAACGCAGCAATCATGTCATCGGGTATACACAGAGCGGCCTGGCGATGACCGCTCGCAAAATCAAATATACCTCTTACATCAAGGCAGACATGTTCACCTGGATCCAGCAGCATGGCGGGGGAGCAGGGCAGGGGGGCCGGCGGCGCGGCTTCGGTACCCAACATGTTGCACTGCTCCATGTGCTCGAAATAGGGCGGGATATAATGATGCTCCGCGACTTTGGCACTAATGAAGGCCTCTCTGTCGGCAAGCTGCAGCCGGGGGTTGTTCTTTTTTTCATGGCCGATGGAGGAGAACTCGCGATCCGCCATGCCGGATCCACAGACCGAACCGGCACCATGGGCGGGATAGACGAGGCACTGATCTCCCAGCGCAATAAGTTTCTGAAGACTGTCGAACAGAAGACCGGCGACATCTCTTTTTCTGTCGGGATAGAAGTCGGTACGCCCGACGTCGCCAATGAACAGAGCATCGCCGGTGAACACGCCCACCGGGCCTTCTTTAAAGCTTTTGTCGTACAACGCGTACGAGAGACTGTCGTCGGTATGACCAGGCGTCTCAAGCACCTGCAGCGATGCACCGCCAATCTCGAATACCTGGCCCTCTCGCGTCTCCTCAGCATAGCGGATGGCCTGTTCAGGATTCGGACCATGCCAGACCTGGGCGCCGGTGGCCTGCTTGAGCAGGGGTGCACCTGAAATCAGGTCCTCGTTCCGGTGGGTTTCGAAAACATGTTTTATCACCACACCCTCGGCTCGTGCGAGCTGGAGGTAGACATCAATATCACGCCGTGGGTCGATAACCGCCGCCTCTCCATCGCTACTGAGAAAGTAGGACAGATGGGCCAGTCCCGGTGTCTTGATTTTCTCGAGTCGCATGATGGTTTTCTCCTTTGCCTGTATTGCCGTATTGAATTACTCGAACCCGGGGCCATCACACTGCAGTGTCGGCTAGCGCGCGGTGGGGGAGCCGGTAGCCCTCAGGGCATTTTGAACAGTATCACTGTCTGGGCCGCGAGTGATGACTGTCCTTTCCTCACTGTGTTTTCGAGCGTGCTCACGGCGAATTTTGATACCGCTCGGGAAGAGCTGATCCGCCATGGGCATTTGTCGCCTGTGTCGATATTGGTTTGAACACACCATAAAGCGTAGGCATGCGAGGCGGAGTTAGCAAACGCTCCACACACCGAGCGAAATGGGCGATCGCGTGACTGCCAGCGCGGTTCTTGTTCAATAATCTCTTTCAAGGGGCAGTTCCGGAATCATACGATTCTTCGATTGCTGACACTGCGGAAAGTCAGACGCGGCTGGTTTGCTATAGTCAATGTTAGTCTCACCAGGCGCTCACTATCGCAGCTGAAGGAGATCGTAGCCATGACCGACGTCATTGAAAGTGGTGATATCTATTTTTTCTACCGTTCCAGGGTAGAAGTGGCCGAACCATCTTCTCTGGAAGACATTCAGACCTTCCAGCTGGTAATGATTGCAGACGACGCTTCCCGAGGGCGCATGATGACCGTCGGAAAAAAGCGCATGCCGGAGATCGTTGCCGAGGAATCCGATGCTTCCGAGCGTGAGTGGATGATTATTGGCGCAGTAGCGGAGGCGACGGAACTGGGCGAAATGCTGCATCCGTTTCACTATGAGACCAAAACCCATGGAGAGCGCCGCATGGGAGAGGCGCTGCCAGTGGCCGAGGCCCGCTATGCAATTGTTATGAAAGACGGCTCGTCCTTCCTGACCTACCGTCTGCACCGTCCGCGCGATCCGGGCAGTGTCCAGGAAACATTCGGCATCAGGTCCAGTGCCGGATATGTCATTGCGATTCGCAATCCGGAACTCGATGTCCCGGGTTTTCCGAGCGACCGTCCCGATTACCCGAAAGGACTTTTGGCAAAATTTGCCGACGAACGCTGGATCGCGGTCGATGATCCCTCGCTGCTCGACTACGAAAATGCGCAGTTGGTGCTCATAGGCGCGACCGAGGAGGCCTTGGATGTGGGGGGCCGGCTCCTGCAGCATCGCACTGATCTGTTTGATACGCTGGGATTGAGCAGCTCTGACTGGCCCACCGGCGCTCTCACCGACGGCGTCATGGCTGCGCCGGAATACCGCCCCGAGAGTTTTACCCCGCGTGGAGATCCCTCAAAGGGCGGTAGACGAGGCGGAAAGCGCGCTGTTGACTCACCCTCTGCGGCGGGCGTTGCGCACGCTCTCAAGGGCATCGATTTTCCGGCAGAGCGCGATGGACTGGTGGAACGCGCGAGGGAAAACAACGCCAACGAGGCAATTCTGGCGGCCCTGCAACAGCTTGAAGAACAAAGATTCGATAGCATGTCAGAGGTTGAAATGGCCCTGGGGAGGATTCGCTGATGGCGCAATTTACCTGCGAGTATTGTGGCAAGGGATTCGAGCAGCGCTCGAGATACGAGCGCCATTTACAAACGTCGCACCCACCGCGGGCGCCCGACGCGGCAGATGTGGAGCAGGCCCTGCGTGGCATTGATTTTCCCGCGTCTCGCGCCACTCTCGAAGACGTTGCACGAAACAATGGTGAGGACAATATCCTTTCCATCATTCGCAGCCTGCCAGAGCGGGACTACCGCGATGCTGCCGAAGTCGCCGAGGGTCTCGGTGAGGCGATCGGCCATAGACCGGCGCCCGCTCGCCAGCCGGGTAAAAAAGGGGGCGAAAACGCCATGAACGCTCTGTCTGCCGCAAGAATTGCCAGTCTGTTTTCGGGCATAAAATTTCCGGCGACAGCCCAGGATCTTGTGGAACACGCGCGAAAGACCGCGAGTCAGGACGAAATGGCGCTTGTGAGCCGCCTGTCTGATATTACTTACCGGGATATCACGGATGTGACCCGGGAGTTCGGTCGCTGTATCGACAAGTGATTGCCGGTGTAGCATCTGCCGACAGTTCGCAGTACCGGCGCGGCGGTCCCGAATGAAAAACGCTGCCGCCCGGCCCGGGCAGTCCGTCTGTTGGCTGTTGGATTGAGCCAGATCATGGCGCAGGCGCTTTTCGTGGTCTACGCTTTCAACATGCAAGTTGAATTCTTTCGATCGTTGTGAAGAAGCGATTTATCAGCAAGTCATGGTCCAAATGGTGCGGGTCGTCGGCTATCGCACTGATCACGGGACTCGGTGCCACGTTCCTCGCGATGACGCCATCGGCAGACCTGCCACCGCCGCCGGAAGACGGGCATCGCGCACTGCGGGACAACCCGGTAGAGACCTCACCAGACCCTGAACCGACAACCGCTTTCACCGGATACCCGGATGCACCGGCGTTTTCCATTGTTTCCCGTCAGGACGATTTGAGCCATTACCCCTGTGCCAATTGTCATGCAAACATGCCAGCCAACACCGAGCGGCGCAAACTGAACGCACCGCACCCTGCAGCACTAGATCACGGCGACGGCCGCATGTGGTGTTTCGATTGTCACAATGAGGAAGAGCGCAACAAACTGGCTACCGCGTCGGGCGAGAGGGTTGGCTTTGACTACGGCGACCAGGTATGCAGTCAGTGCCACTACGCGGTACACCGCGACTGGACCTTCGGGGTGCACGGCAAACGCAAGGCGCGCTGGCAGGGCGAGCGGACGTCCTATAGTTGCGCGCATTGTCACAACCCGCACGACCCTGCGGTGCGACCGCGTGAGCCTGAACAGCCGCCCGGCGTGCGCGCGGGCCTTGAGCCCATGCCCGACAAGCATGTCGAGCATCCGCGCATTTATCCCTGGCAACCCGCACATGAGGAGGACGACGATGACCAAAATTCGGAATGAAGCGATTGATCAAGGCCGTCGTCGTTTTCTCGGCGCTGCCGCCGGCGCCGGTGCTGCGGTAGCGGGAACGGCTGCAGGCCCGGCCTGGGGCGGCAGCACGCTGATGGATACGATGGGCAGCTTTTTCCAGGATCACTACAAGCGCATGAGTGATGAGGAGATTGCCGATGCCATCGGACGTATTGAGAGGCGCGCCAAGCGGCGCTACGGCGTTGATATCATCTGCAAGGATACGCCACCGCAAGACGATGTTGTCTTTGGCTATGCGCTGAATATCAGTAAATGCAAGGGCTACCGGGACTGCGTTTCAGCCTGTGTGCGTGAGAATAATCTCGATCGTGATTCGCAGATGGAGTACATACGCGTACTGCAGATGGAGGAAGGCACCCGCAATCTGGAGCATTCGGAACACTACTACGATCCCGACACGGTGCCGGTCGAGGGCAAGTATTATCTGCCGGTGCAGTGTATGCAGTGTGATGATCCACCCTGCGTATCAGCCTGTCCGGTCGAGGCCACCTGGATGGAACCTGACGGCATTGTCGTGGTCGATTACGATTGGTGTATCGGCTGCCGCTATTGCATGACGGCTTGCCCTTACCAGGCGCGCCACTTCAATTGGCGTGAGCCGCAGATTCCTGCGGAGGAAATCAACCCGGATACCAACTATCTCGGCAATCGTCCGCGGTCGAAGGGCGTTGTGGAAAAATGCCATTTCTGCACTCAGCGTACCCGCGAGGGTCGGCAGCCGGCCTGCCAGGAGGCCTGTCCGACCGGTGCGCGCATCTTTGGCAATCTGCTGGATCCGGAAAGCGAAATTCGCTACGTGCTGGAGCACAAGGCCGTGTTCCGGCTCAAGGAAGAGCTCGGCACGGAGCCGAAATTCTGGTACTACACGGACTGAAGGTGGGACGATGCTGCTGAATTTCGTCCGCGACGGTGTCGCCGCCATGTTCCGCGGTGGGCGCAGTTACTGGCTTTGGCTGGGATTTCTGTCGCTGCTGGTTCTTGCCGGAGTCGTGGCCTACGGCATACAGCTGAATCAGGGCCTGATCTCTACGGGCATGAGTGATCAGGTGACATGGGGCTTTTACATCTCCAACTTTGCCTTTCTCGTGGGTATAGCGGCGGCCGCGGTGCTGCTCGTGATCCCGGCGTATGTGTTTCACCGCAAGGATATCAAGTCAGTTGTGTTGATCGGCGAGGGGCTCGCGCTTGCCGCCGTGCTATCAGCCATGCTGTTCGTGATAGTCGATCTCGGTCGCCCAGACCGTATGCTGCACCTGCTGCCGTTTATCGGTCGCATGAACTGGCCACAGTCCATGCTTGCCTGGGACGTGGTGGTGCTATCAGGCTACCTGCTGTTAAATCTGGGCATCCCCTTTTATGTCCACTATTGCCATTACCAGCAGCGTGAGCCGAACGTTAAAGCCTATTTTCCGTTCGTGATCCTGGCCATATTCTGGGCTATATCCATTCACACGGTGACCGCTTTTCTGTTCTCTGCCAATACAGCGCGGCCGTTCTGGCATGTGGCCTTGCTGGGTCCGCGCTTCATCGCGACCGCCTTTGTCTCAGGGCCGGCGCTGATCATTCTGGTGCTACAGGTGCTGGACAGGGTAACCCGCTATCCGGTTCCTCGCAGTGTTATTCAGACTCTGGCGCTCATTATGACCGTCTCTCTTCAGGTCAGTCTGTTTTTTGTCGGTGTAGAGCTGTTTACGGATTTCTATAACGAGACCGCTCACGCTGCCTCGATCCGTTATCTCTATTTTGGTCTGGATGGCCTGGCGAGCCTGGCCCCCTGGATGTGGACAGCGCTGCTGATGAATCTTGTCGCAGTGACCATTCTCACCATCAATCCACTGCGCAGCCAGCTGCGGTTTCTGAATATCGCCTGCGTGCTGGCCTTTGTCGGCATCTGGATCGAAAAGGGTATGGGCTTCGTGGTGCCCGGGTTTATTCCGACGCCGCTTGGCGAGGTATTTGAGTATTCGCCCACAGCGGTTGAGGTGACCGTGTCGGCAGGTATCTGGGCGTTTGGCGCGCTGGTATTCACGCTGCTTGCCAAGAGCAGCATTGCTATCGATCTCGGCGATGTCAGAGCGAGCGAGGCGGCCGACACAACGCTTACCGAATTACGCCCCAGCTAGTTCGACGAGGCTTATCGACAGGTGTAACCGCCATCGACGACCAGCTCCGATCCGGTCATAAAGGAGGCGTCGTCCGATATGAGAAAGGCAATCGCCGATGCAATCTCTTCGGGTCTCCCCACCCGGCCAATGGGGTGACGTCCGTCCAGTTCCTTGCGGAAACTGTCCACATCGCCCGATCTCTCGGCCAGTTCCTCCACCAGGGGGGTCCAGACAAACCCAGGATGTACCGAATTGACCCGGATGTTGTCTGTTGCGTAGAAGAGGGCATCGACCTTGGTCATTTCGCGCACCGCGCCTTTGGATGCGTGATAGGGCGGAATGTCATCGGCGCCGACGATGCCATAGATTGATGACAGGTTGACGATTGAACCGCCGCCGGCGTCGCGCAGGCGCGGCACAGCATGCTTGGTCACAAAGAAAACACCATCCACGTTCACGCGCATGACCTGGCTCCACTCTTCCGCGTCAATCTCGTGGGGTGGCTTATCGACTCCCGATATCCCGGCATTGGATACAACGGCGTCGAGCCTGCCAAAGTGGTCGACGATTTCTGCGACCACGCGTGCTACCGCGGCTTCGTCACTGACATCCAGTGCCCAGGCCGCAGCTTCCCCGGCGCTTTCCCGGGCGTCCTCAACAACGCGTTGCGCCTCTTCCCTGGCAAGGTCCGTCACTGCAACCCGGCATCCCTCGTCCAGCAGG
>Ga0209936_1000170_pt1 | contig 42614 bp, 28 predicted proteins | sample SalPonR1_A_D1_MG_FD_185694 | JGI IMG/M metagenome (GOLD analysis project Ga0209936, IMG submission 185694) | Salt pond soil microbial communities from South San Francisco under conditions of wetland restoration - Salt Pond MetaG R1_A_D1_MG... ...
CGGTTCATCCACTTCAACAGTATCACCTACGCTTTTTATCCACTCAATCACTTCGCCTTCCATAACGGATTCACCCATTTGAGGCATGACAACTTCGATACGTTCTCCTTCACCTTCTTTTTCTTCACCCTCTTCTTCTCCTTCACCTGTATCACCATTTTCAGAGGATGATGTGCCATTGGTAGCGGCCGGTGCTTCAGTGCTCTCTTTTGTCTGCTTCTCAGTTTTTTCATCAGTAGCTTCAGCGTCTTCACTATCTGAGTCATCCGACGACTCGGTATCTGTCTCGGTATCTGTCTCTTTACCGCTGTCTCCTTCCGATGAGGACTCAGGCTCCCCGCCTTCAGTATCGATTATTGCAATCGTCTGGCCTACTTCAACGGTTTCATCTGCTTCCACTAAAATTTCTACGAGCGTGCCAGATTCAGGAGAAGGAACTTCTGTGTCTACCTTATCGGTGGCTATTTCGAGAAGTGTTTCATCAACCTCAACGGTATCTCCCACACTTTTTACCCATTCAATAACCGTTCCTTCCATTACCGATTCGCCCATTTGGGGCATGACCACTTCAACCTTTGCCATGGTATACGTTTTTCTTAAGCGAGTTTGCAGAAAACGAGTCGTTTTCCTGTGTTTTTATATCCATTAAAGATCAGAATAATCGGCTTTAGATCAAAATAATGCCTTGTTCCATTTTCTTGCATTACAAACTGCTGACCAATCTTTTTGAATAAGGTGTTATCAGCCAAAAGCGCTTCCTTGTTTTTGATATTAACGATGAAAAAGTAACGGGAGTACAGTGTATGCAAAAGCGATTAATATCCAGAGTAATGAGCGAATAGAAGAGTGTGGTATTATTAATTAACGGGTTCAGCTTCTCTGGCTGTGGTTTTTATAAAAAAAATGACCGCCCATAGTAGATGGAAACGGTCATTTAATAAATAGAAATAAACTGAGCGTCAAGTCAGTAATGTAGTCGTATCAGCTGTTGAGCGTAATATCCAACTCAATCGTTGCACCGGCCAGAACTTTAGAAACGGGGCAGTTCTCCTTGGCTCCGTTTGCAATTTCCATGAATGTGTCTTTCTCGATTCCGGGTACGTGTGCACTGGATATGAGTTTGATATTTGTGATTTCAGGCCCGCTCTCTTTCATCGACAGAGTTACTTCTGACGTTGTTTCGACAGATTTCGGGTCATGGCCTGCACTTGCAAGTTCATTTGAAAGAGCCATTGAAAAGCAGGCGGCGTGTGCAGCGCCGATCAATTCTTCCGGATTTGTTTTATCACCGGTTTCAAACCGTGAGACAAAATTATATTCCGCTTCAAATATTCCGCTTTCTACTTTAAGAGTTCCGCTTCCGTTTTTCAGGTCGCCTTTCCAAATTGCTTCTCCAGATCTTGTTGGCATAATAGGTGTATTTTAAATTGAGGTTTGTTCTTCATTAAAATGAATACATTTAAGCAGGTATACGTTCGAAGTCATGATCATTTTTCAGAATTGGCTTTGTGAATCCACTCCTGAAATTCTGAATAACTCTGATGTTTTAAAATCGAAATGTAGAGCGTGTGATTTTTATTTGAATCAAACCCTCTCAAAATAATGCACGCTAAAATAATCGTTCTCATCTGTCCAGGTTTTCAATCGATTGAAATAATCCCCGGCTATATCATTAAATTCATCCACAGTGTATTTGTGGGAGTTTTCGGTATGAATCGTTTCACCTTTTTCAAACTCGATTTGTGTCTTATCAATTTGCGCAATCTGATTTTTCAGGCTCTCAAGATGCATTTCAACACGCCCTTCCCGGGCGTTATAAAAGGCCCGGTGCTGAAACGTGCTGAGATCAAAGTCGGCTCCAATTTCTTCATTTATACGGGCGAGAATATTTTTGTTGAATGCTGCCGTCACGCCTTTGCTGTCATTGTAGGCCGCTTCAAGCACTCCCACTTCCTTTTTCAGATCAACACCGATTAATAATCCATCACCGGCCTTAAGAATTGAGCCTATCGTATTAAGAAACTCAGAGGCGCGTGCTTGCGTAAAATTCCCGATAGTAGACCCGGGGAAATAAACGATGCGCTTCCTGGTATGGTCTGATTCTGGAATTTCAAACGATGACGTATAATCAGCAACGAGAGGCTGAATGTCTAAATTCGGGTAGTCTGAGCGAAGCTTTTCGGCAGTTGTTTGAAGAAAAGCACCGGAAATATCAACCGGCACGTACATGTCGAGATTTTTGCAGTTCTCGATCAGCAGACGCGTTTTCATACTACTGCCGCTGCCAAGCTCAATAAGCTGGACCTGCTCGCCCATAACTTCGCTTATTTCGTCTATCTTATTATTCATGATACTGACTTCACAGTCAGTGGGGTAGTACTCGTCAAGTTGACAAATTTGTTCAAAAAGATCAGACCCGGTTTCGTCATAAAAGTATTTGCTGGGCAGATATTTTTGTTCGCTTTTCAAACCCTTAAGTACATCAGTATGAAACTCTGATATCTCGGTTTTAATGCCGCTTTCTTTCATTTCAGTTGCACGTTTGGGGATTCATCCTGATGAATTATTATAAGCAGTATGACTATTTATTTTGCAAGCCTGATTCCTGTGAATTGCCATCTGAATTTTGCATGGAAAAAGTTACGGTATGTTTTCCGGAAGTGCGATTTGGATGTTGCACAAGATCCTCCTCTCAACACGTACTGATTGCACATAAATTTACCGTTGTATTCACCAAGTGCGCCCGGAAATGTTTCATATCCCGGGTAAGCAGCGTATGAGCTTCGGGTCCACTGCCATGCCTCACCAAACATTTGTTGAAGACCTATTTTTGAAGGACTGGCCGGTGCCGGGTGAAAATATTTTTTATCCACAAAATTTCCGTCGATAGTCAGCGGTTCTGATGCCAGTTCCCACTCAAACTCAGTAGGGAGCCTGCAGCCTGCCCAGCGTGCATAGGCATCAGCTTCGTAGTAACTTACATGCGTCACCGGTTCATTCAGATCGATATCCTCCATTCCATTCAGGGTGAAATGCTTCCATCCGTTTTCAGTTTGATGCCAGTAGAGCGGGGAATTCCAGCCCTCTTCAACAACCATTGCATAACCCTCGTCGAGCCAGTATTTGGGATCTTCGTAACCGCCGTCACTCATAAACTCCTGATACTCACCATTGGTAATCAATCTGCTGGCTAGCTTGAAATCATGAATATATGTCTTGTGGCGCGGAAATTCGTTGTCGTAACCAAACTCGTCACCCGGATGACCCACTTCATACACACCTTCATCAAACGAGTGCCAGCTTAATTCAGGCTGTGGTTCGCCGGCCGGCCGCTTGCCGGAATTGTAAACGGGGTGAAGCGGATTTTGGCCAAACATGATTTTAAGGTCGGTAACCAGCAACTCCTGATGCTGCTGCTCGTGATTAAGTCCCACTTCTATTACAGACCGCCATTCTTCAAACTCCTGTTCACTGCAGGTTTCCAGGAACTCCTGAACATGATTGTTCACGTATTGCCGGTACTCAAGCACTTCCTGGACGGTGGGCCTTGAAAGGTTTCCGCGTTTATTGCGGCAGTGCGGTTCACCGGTTTGCAAATAGTATGAATTGAAAAGATAGCCGTATTGCGGGTGCTTTGTTTGATAGTCTTCTTTGGCCTTTTCAAGAAAAAATGCCTCAAAAAACCAGCTGGTATGAGCCAAATGCCATTTAGCAGGACTTGCATGTTCAACAATCTGAATGATAAAATCTTCAGTCTTTAGCGGTTCAACAAGCTCCATTGTAAATGATCGCACCTCAAAAAAACGGTCAATTACTTCTGATCTATCAGTTAAAGATGCAATTATGCTCTTTTCCGGCATTTTTGTTTCAGTAGTCATAGATTCAGGTTCGATTAATAATTCGAGATCACTATTATTAATTCATTATACCTTAGAAGAGTTCATCTCTAATTTATAAAAATACTGACATGCTCAAAGTGCTGTTTTTCTTTTTGGTTTATTTTATTTCTGCTGACCTGCTTGCTCAGGAGCTGGTGAATTGGCAGGAATTATTGGATGCAGAAGTAGCTCATGAGTATGAAAGGATTCAGATTGGCCCTGATTCTCTGCAATTTGCTGATCTATGGCTGCCCGAGAGAGAAGGTCCGCATCCAACGGTTATCCTTGTACATGGCGGATGCTGGCTTGGGATTTATCCGGGTGTAGCGTTGACGCATCCGGCGGCAGAAGCATTATCAAATGAAGGGTATGCTGTCTGGAATATTGAATATCGCCGCATAGGACAGGATGGGGGCGGATATCCGGGGACGTTCTTGGATGTGGCAAATGCAGCTGACTACCTGAGAGAAATCTCCAGGGAATATAATCTCGATATGAATAATATTGTAGCTGCAGGTCATTCTGCCGGTGGCCATTTAGTAAGCTGGCTTGCGGCCAGGGAAAACATTAACGCCGATAGCGATCTTTATTCTGAAGATCCACTTCCCATCAGCAAGGTTATTTCTTTGGCGGGAATTAATGATCTGGAAGAGTATGCCAGGTTTGGGTCATCACCTTGTGGTGACCAGACAGTAGAGGAGCTGGTGTTGCTTGAAGAACGCGGTTTATTGGCTTACAGTGATACATCACCCGCCAATTTACTACCCTATTCGGCCCGTCATTACGAAGTAGTGGCAGCTTTTGACCGGCCGGTTCCACCATTTCTGGGAAGAGGTTACTGGGCTGCTGTTACAGATACAGGCGGTGAAGCAGAACTTATCTTACAATCAGAAGCCGGTCACTACGAGATGACGGCACCATGGACAGAAGAGTGGCAGCAGGTATTGAAGCTAATAAGTGGCGAATAAGATCTTATGTAGTCTCTTGATACAGTTTAGGCAATTCAAGGTGGTACTGAACGGCGATGATTCGGAAAGCCGTGGTGCTTAAGATACCGGCAATCTGGGCCGCTATAACTGAACCGGTCAGATTGTTCGTTATTACAAATACCAGTCCTCCTAAAACTGCAGCGGATGCATAAATCTCCTTTCTGAAAATCAGGGGTTTGATTGCAGCCAGTACATCCCGTATTACCCCGCCGAAACATCCAGTAACAGTCCCGAGAGCGATGGAAATTCCAATACTCATTCCAGAATTTAACGCAATTTGGGTACCTGTAACAGTAAACAGACCAAGACCTACTGCATCAAAATAGAAAAGCCATCCTTCCCACTTGCTTATTCTCTTATTGAAAAGCAATGCAAAGCCAAACCCCGCGAGCACCGACCATATAGTAAGCGTATCTGTAAGCCAGTTGACCGGTGTGTTACCAATGAGAAGATCGCGCAAGGTTCCGCCCCCGATAGCCGTCACGAATGCAAGGACAAGGATGCCAAAGATATCGTACCGGCTGCGAATAGCTGCTGTTGCGCCCGATACAGCAAAAGCAAATGTGCCGAGAGCATCGATAGTCGTAAGAAGATCAAATTCGATCAAGGTGAAGTGCTGGGTTTTTGGATGAAGATAAAATCAGTAAATCTCAATTTTATTCATAATCTGAGTTTACAGAAACTATTTTCAGATTGAGTCTTGAAGCGTAGTCAGTTATCGGTTAACTGTTATTCGGACCCTGCACACTGTACCTCGTAAATTTTCCCCGATAACCAAATCCAAACACTAAACTGCGATTAGTTTTGAGAAACAGACGATACCCTCGTTAAACTGCTCATTTACTTTAAACCCCGCTCTTTCAAAGAGCTGGTTACTCTCTTTTAGGGACCAGAACTTTACGCCGCCCCAGCTTGCCGGCCCCTGTAGCAGCTTGCCGGCTATAGAATCAGCTTTAAGAAGATGCATCATGAAAAAAGCCCCGCCTTTTTTGATGACCCGACGGCATTCATAGAGAACTTTTAATTCATCAGCGAGTTCGTTTAGCGTGCCGCCCATCATGAGCCCGTCAAACATTCCAGCATAAAAAGGCATGGTTCGGGCATCGGCCCGTATCAGAAAAAGATCATTTTTTTCTTTTACGGCTTTCTTTCTTGCCTCCTGAAGCATGGCTTTGGAGATATCGATTGCAACCACTTCTGACTTGTTTTCTGCCTGTTTTACACAGCGGGCATACAGCGCAGTAGAGCAGCCTACATCGAGGTAAAGTTTTTCCGGCCCGGGTTCAAGCCAGTCGATGAGAAGCTCTTTTTCCTTTTCAATTGGGAATGATTCCCCGGTTAGTATGCTCAGTGACTTATTTCGCCAAACGTCTTCATATACAGCAGCAGTAAGGCTCAGATGATTGCTCCAGTTTGCGATCGAATAGCTATGCCCATCGCTCATCAAATCTGCTATGTTGCCTTCAATCTTGTACTCACGGCCTTTCCCTGAGGATAATGTGCCGCTATACCTGCGAGACAGGTTTGAAACTTTCCCGGGAAGCAATATTGAATGTTGATCGCTGTCGGGTGCGCGAAGTTTTAGATCCATAACAGTTATTTGATTATTACCGGAGTGAAACGGTACGACAAAACAGAAAAGGTGTTGCAGGAGTTCTGTAAAGACAACTCCCATTGTATATTAAAGCCAGATAGTATAAGAGCGGATTGGATGACGTCTGTAACGAGAGACAGATACTTTATTTCTGAACCACTATTGAAATCTGGGCGCCTTTTTCAACGCCAAGCATTTCGCGGGCATCACCTTTATTAATGGCAATTTCAAGTACGCCTGAACTTCCAATATAGGCAGCAGGTTCGCCATCAGGAACGTCGCCGAACGTATTTACGACCGTATCGAAAATAGTATTACCCACATATATTTTCAGATCACCACCCCCGACGGCATCGCGAATCATCGACTCGGGAATATTAGAGATAAGATTTCCAAAATGATCTATATGAACAACCCATCCCTGGACGCCGTCTCTGTCGGAAATGGGAACGGCCCAGCGATATGTTTCCAGTTTTTCGATCGGTTGACCCAGCTCAGACATTTTTACTCCATTGGAAAGATGTGCCGCAACCGGCGCAAAGATGTCCCGTCCGTGAAAGGTGCTGGATTGATCTGCCCGCCAAAATTCCGGGTTAGTCAGTTCTACACCTTTATAGTCATACTGGTCAGTAATCAGGGAAAAGATTCCGTTGTCGGGCCCGACCAGGTATTGGTCTTTAATTTTTATGGCAATGGGCTTTCTGTTTGTTCCCACCCCGGGATCAACCACAACGAGGTGAACAGTATTAGGCGGGAAAAGCATGGCAGAATTGCGAACAACCCAGGCACCTGCCATAATATCTTGTGGCGGTATTTGATGCGATATATCGACCAGGCGTGCTTTTTCCGAGATTGAAAGAAGCACGGCTTTCATAGCTCCTACGTAGTGATCCTGTACCCCAAAATCTGTTGTAAGAGTTATAACTTGGTGCATTAATCAGGCATAGCTGTTCAACATGACGGGCATAACGAGCATTAACATCTCTTCCTCTTCCTCTTCTTCAGACGGTTTAACAATACCGGCTCTGTTTGGAGTTGAAAATTCAAAGGTAGCTTCTTTGCCATCAACATTGCTGAGTATGTCAGCGAGGTATTTTGCGTTAAACCCAATCTCCATTTCACCGGCATCGTATTCACAGCTGATAGTCTCTTTCGCTTCGCTGCTCATGTCGATGTCTTCAGCGCGGATAGTAATTTTATCCGGTCCGAGTTGTAGTCGGATTTGACGGGTTGTGGTGCTTGAAAAGACCGCTACACGCTTTACTGTGGAAAGCATCTGATCTTTATCGATGCGCAGGATTTTGTCGTTATCGCGCGGAATCACAGATTCATAGTTGGGATACTGCTCATTAATCAGGCGAGTAATGATAATTGTGTTTTCGCTCTTAAACTGAACATGATCCTCAGATATGATCATATCACATTCAGCTCCGTCGAGGGCCTTTGATACAAGACTAAGTGCTTTTTCCGGAACAATGAAATTGAGAGGCGTCTCAGAGGTTAAATTCGAATTCACGAATCGTACCAGCCGGTGGCCGTCTGTTGCTACAAATTTACTTCCGGCAGTCCCAATATCGAAATAGACACCCATCATCGCCGGGCGCAGATCGTCTGTCGATACGGCAAACATGGTGCGCTGAATAGCGTTCGTGATCAGGTCGGTGTCCGTGCTAAGATTAACGCCTTCATCCATATTCGGAATCTCAGGAAAATCATCAAAATCTTCACCAACGAGCTTATACTTTCCTTTATCGGTTCGAAACTGCACATTATGGTTCTCATCAACTTCAAATAAGACAGGGATGTTTGGCAGCTGACGCAGTGTTTCCTGCAGACGTTTGGCAGGAATGGCAACAGCGCCCTCCTCCTCGATATCAGCACTGATGTATTCCACAATTGAAATTTCCAGATCGGTAGCAGTGAGTTTTAAACGGCCCTCCTCACTTTCAAATAAGATCGTTTCAAGGATTGGGAGCGTTGCTTTGGTAGGTACAGCGCCAATTACTGCTGAAAGCCCTGCATTGAGGTCACTGCTAGATACATTAAATTTCATACTCAGGAGTCAAAAGTTGAACGGTGAAGGTCATTTAAATCAATAAATATGACTAGATTTCAGGATGTGTATACTAAGAAATCTTGCCTCTTACCGCAACCTGTAAAGGGCTCTAAATTAGCCAATTGTCTGCTTTTAAAGCGTAATCGGGTGAGCCAGGTTTAAATCAGGAAATTCATGTCGTCTCAAAGCTCAGGAAACTCAGTTATATGATTCCTGATGTACCTTCGTTACCTTTTCATCTGCCATCTATAAAGATTATATTGGCAACCGAATTAAAAATATTTTATGCGATTAGTATTCATACTTTTGCCTTTTCTGATTATGACGGCCGATGTGGCAGCGCAGTCATTTACCAACGCGAAGTATGGGGGTGATTTTCTATCAGTAGGGGCTGGCGCCCGGGCCCTTGGTATGGGAAGTGCGCACGTGGCAATTACAAACGACGTAACATCCGCCTACTGGAATCCCGCCGGACTTGCTGACGTGCAGTCTCTGGATATTGCCTATATGCATTCAGAACGATTTGCAGGAATTGTAAGCTATGATTACGGAGCTGTTGCCTATCCGCTGAAAGAATCGCAAAGTACGATTGCGCTGAGTTTTTTCCGTCAGGGCGTGGATAATATCGCAAACACACTGAATGCGTGGGATCGCGACCGAAACCTGCCCAGGGAAAATCCTGAAGATTTTATTGAGCAATTCAGTGTGGCGGACATGGCGTTTATCTTTTCATATGCCACTTTTGCCAGCGAGAGTCTCTCGTGGGGCGTGAATGCGAAAATTATAAATCAGCGACTGGGTCCTTTTGCCGATGCATGGGGTTACTCTGTTGATGCAGGTGTTCGATACCGCATGGGGAATACTCTGTTTGGTGTGCATGTGATGGATCTCACGACGATGATGAAGTTCTGGTCAGTCGACGAATCTGAGTTCGGCGATTTTGAGGAGACATTTGGCGACGCAATTCCAACAGGACAAAATGAGCGGGTGCTGCCAACACTCAAGGCGGGAGTTGGCCACAGTCGTCAATTCGGTGATTTTGTGATGACTGGTGCACTCGATGTGGATATGAGATTTGAAAATCGTCAGGCCTTTTTTATTAATCTTGGAAGGGTAAGTTTTGAACCTCATGCCGGGCTTGAAACGACCTATAAAGAGAGGCTCAGTTTACGGCTGGGACTTACCGATGTGACGACTGACCTTCAAAATAAAGTGTACATCTCACCAACGCTGGGGGCCGGAATTCACCTGAATAATGTATTTGTTGATTACGGCTTTGCCAACTTTGGCGGCGGTGCCACCTCACTGGGTGTGACTCACCGGATTTCTCTTCGAGTGACTATTTGATTCATTTAAAGTTCTATATAATCTTGCCATTAAGTCATGTCGCACTCAGATGCGGCATCTCCAATTTGTGATGCAACGTATGAGTTTCCAGCGAAAATAGAGTCATCGTATGAGTCACCAACGAATGACAATCTGATTTGATCAAACTTGCCATTTATAAAGAAACTCATCTGATGACTTACGAAATGGCTAAAAAAATTTAAACGTAAAATCGATTGCAGCCTCATGAACCACCGAATAATGATCGCGGGCCCTACAGCATCAGGGAAAAGCAGCCTCGCTGTGAAGCTCGCAAAAAGGATCAATGGTGAGATAATCTCGGTTGATTCCCGGCAGTGCTATCGTCAAATAAATATTGGTACGGCCAAACCAACTGAATCGCAGCTGCGTGATGTGCCTCATCATAATATTTCGAACCTTGACTTGAGAGAAGATGATTCGGCAATGCAGTTTCATACAAGGGCCACAGAGTGGGTGAAAGAAATAGAAGAGAGAGACCGAACCGTGATTTTTTGTGGGGGAAGTACGTTGCACCTGCAAAGCCTTTTGCGTCCGCTCGATGAGATGCCATCATCAAATGATGAGAATATCCGGGCAATCGAAGATGAAATTGACGAGAAGGGAATAGAGAGTGTTTTTGAAAAGCTGAAACAGGTGGATCCGGATTATGCGGGCAAGATGAATGACAGGAACCCGCGTCGTATCATCCGTGCATTGGATGTATGGATGCAAACAGGTCAGCCTTTTTCACATTTCCACAATGATAAGCCCATTGAACGGCCTGAACATATGAGCGTTTTCGCAACACACTGGCCGAGAAAGATGCTTCATCAAAGAATAGAAGAAAGATGCGACCGGATGCTTGCGAATGGACTGGTTGAAGAGACGAGAAGACTGCTGGAGATGGGATATTCACCTCAGCTTCAGGCGCTTCAGACGGTGGGTTACAGGCAGGTAATTGAGTATTTGAATGGAGAAATTGATCGCAAACAGATGGAAAAAGATTTTAAAACGGCAACCCGGCGCTATGCAAAACGCCAGATCACGTGGTTTAGGCGCTGGCCTTTTTTGACGTGGCTAAACCGTCATGAAAACAGTGAGGAGGATCTTTTGGAAACGATCCAACAACAGGTAGCGGCTGACATGAATAAAGGTTAACTTTCAGTTTGTCATTAAACCGCTGATAATCATCGTTATGTATAAAGCAAACGTTCACATCACACTCCGAAAATCAATCCTTGATCCAAAAGGGAAAGCCGCTCATCATGCCCTTCATAATCTGGGTCTGAAAAGCGTTAGCAGCGTTCGAATAGGAAAATTTGTAGAAATGGATATCGATGCTGATACAGAAAAAGAGGCATCTGATATCGCTGAATCCGCTTGTGCCCAGCTTCTTGCCAATGAAGTGATGGAAGATTATGAGATTGAGATCATAAAGCCAGAACCGGCTCAATAATGATAGATACGCGTTACCCCATGCGGATGCAGATGGAGGAAGAATCCCCTCAAAGAGGCCCTGAAACAGAGGTGCTTGATCTGCCAGAAAAAGATGAGGCTGAGGATACACCGTGGCGTGTAATATTATATGATGATGATATACACACGTTCGACGAAGTGATAAACCAATTGCTTAAAGCCCTGGGTTGCTCAGTTGAAAAGGCAGAAGAGATCACTATGAAAGTTCATAACGATGGAAAAGCGACTGCTTTTGAGGGATCATTTGAGGAGTGTCTCAAGGTCAACTCCGTACTTCAGGAAATACAATTAGTCACCGAAATTAAAGGATAAAAATCGTGTCAAAGAAAATTGGCGTACTCGTATTCCCCGGCTCTAACTGCGACCATGATGCCTATCACGCCATGGGTAAAATTATGGGAGCCGACACCTCATTTATATGGCATAAAGATACCGACCTAACTGGTATTGACCTGCTTATTATACCCGGCGGATTTTCCTACGGGGACTACCTTCGATCGGGCGCTATTGCAAGATTTTCACCTGTTATGCAAGCAGTTGTAGAGTACGCTGGCTCAGGCCGGCCTGTATTGGGGATTTGTAATGGTTTTCAGATTTTGCTTGAGGCAAACCTGCTTCCGGGCGCCATGCTGCATAATGAGAAGCTGAGATTTGTCTGCAAAAATGTAAACATTCGCGTGGAGCATACTGATTCAATGTTTACCTCAGCACTTGAAAAAGGGCAGGTTCTGTCAATCCCCGTATCGCACGGTGAGGGGAACTATTTTATTGATAATGACGGTCTGAATAAACTTAACGATCAAAACCAGGTGCTGTTTCGTTATTGTGATGAAGATGGGAACCTGTCTAAAGTGGCAAATTTTAATGGCTCCGTCGACTCGATTGCCGGTATAGTCAATGAGCAGGGCAACGTACTGGGAATGATGCCGCATCCGGAACGCGCAATGGAATCTATTCTTGGAAATACAGACGGCAAGCTGCTATTCGATTCTCTCTTCAATGAACTTCATATTGCCTGATTTATGGATCTAACACTCTTAAAAAAAATTGTCCAAACTCCCGGTGCTCCCGGTCATGAGACTCCCATAAGAGCGCTTATTCGCAAAGAAGTCGAGGGTATTTCAGATGAAATTTCGACTGATTCTATTGGCAACCTGATCGTACGCGTAAAAGGGGACGGCCCCAAAGTGATGATGGCCGCACATATGGATGAGATTTCATTAATTTCGACCCATGTAGATGACAAAGGATTTATCCGGTTTTCCACCCTAGGTGGTTTCGATCCCGAAACGCTGGTCAATCAGCGTGTATGGGTCCACGGCACTGAAACGATACCGGGCGTGATTGGAGGTAAACCTATTCATACCCAATCAGATGAACAGAAAAAATCAAAAACGAAACTCAAAGAGCTGTTCATTGATACCGGCCTGCCGGGTGATCGGGTAAAAGAGATTGTGCGTGACGGATCGGTCGTTACCCGGATGGGTGAGTTGATGGAGTTGGGTGATTGCCTGACAGGAAAATCCCTGGATAACAGAATTTCTGTGTTTATACTGATTGAGGCATTGAAAAAAGCATCATCCTGCAATTCAGATTTGTATGCTGTATTTACGGTTCAGGAAGAAGTAGGCATTCGCGGTGCCCGGGTGGCAGCTCAGCATATTCAGCCCAAGATTGGAATCGCACTCGATACTACTATAGCAAACGACCTTCCGGGTTCAGGAGATCATGAGTCCTGTACGAGTCTGGGAAAGGGAACGGCTGTAAAAGTGATGGATAAGAGTGTTATCTGTACTCCCAGCCTGGTAGCGAAGCTCGAAGAAATTGCAAATGCACACGACATAACACATCAGCGTGAAGTTCTGACGGCGGGCGGAACCGACACCTCCGGAATGCAATATCTTATTGGCCTGGGCAGTTATGTATCCTGTATTTCAACTCCTACCCGCTATATTCACAGCACGGTGGAAACTGTTTCTAAAACAGATGTCGAAGCTGGAATTGATCTGGCAGCAGCTACAATTGAAGAGATTGGAAATTTTAATCCTGAACGTCACTAATACCCTGTTTGATGCTCAAACTTCACAGCGAAAATCTGGTTAAAAGCTATCGTGGGCGAGTCGTCGTCGACAAAGTTTCCATCAATGTGAAACAGGGAGAAATTGTAGGGTTATTGGGTCCGAACGGTGCCGGCAAAACGACCACCTTCTATATGTTTACAGGGGTTATCCGTCCAAACGCGGGAAACATCTATCTGAACGATCAAAAGCTAACCAAAAAGCCCATGTACCAGCGGGCCAGGATGGGGATCGGATACCTTTCGCAGGAAGCAAGCGTATTCAGGAATCTGACAGTTCGTGAAAACCTGGAGGCAACCCTGGAATTTCATAAAGTGCCAAAGAAGGAGATCAGGGAAAAAGCAGACAAACTTATTGAAGAGTTTGGGTTGGAAAAAGTTGTGAAAAGTAAAGGAATTAGTCTTTCCGGAGGGGAAAGGCGCCGGACAGAAATTGCTCGTGCTCTTATTACGGACCCCAAATTTATTCTGCTTGATGAACCCTTTGCAGGAGTTGATCCTATTGCGGTAGAGGATATCCAGCAGATTGTGTCAGATCTGGGGAAAAGAAATATTGGCATATTTATTACCGACCATAATGTGCATGAAACACTGGCTATCACAGACCGTGCCTACCTGATGTTTGAAGGGAGAATTCTGCGTGAGGGTACCGGTGAAACTCTTGCTGATGATGAGGAAGCCAGGGAATTGTACCTGGGGCGCCAGTTTAAGCTGGATCGTTACCAATGACCAGTAAGGGCTAATGATTTTACTGAGAACCCATGCCGCCCCGTGCTTTATAGCAGTTTATGCATTCTGATAGAAACGGTATTATTCAGTTTCAGGAAAATCTTCAGCAATGTTATGCCTGATACGTGGATTTAAAGTGTTTAAGCGCGATGGAAATAAATTTTAACGATCCCAATTACCAGACTAAATAGATATCTAAATGAAAGAAACTACAGTACAGGAACTCAAGGAAAAGAAAGACCGTAACGACGATTTTACATTACTGGATGTGCGCGAACCACACGAGTACCAGATCTCAAATATAGACGGCACCCTGATTCCACTGGATGATTTACCCGGACGCACGGATGAACTTGAAAAGAATAAAGAGATTGTAGTGATGTGCCGGTCAGGCGCCAGAAGTGCACAGGCGGTCAAGTTTCTTGAAAATAAGGGGTTTGAAAATGTATCGAACCTTGTGGGCGGTGTAAATGCATGGGCTAAAGAAATTGATACCTCGCTGCCGGTTTACTAGCTGCAGACTTTTTTGAAGCTTCTCTCCATATTGAATCCAGCGAGGGTAAATAGAGAGTTGCCGGATATGATCTTATAAAAAAAAGCCCGGCAGAACCGGGCTTCGTAGAACAATCAATTTTAGTTGCCGCTGAAATCAAAACCTGAATTCAGCCGCCACAGTTGATTTCATTGGCATTTCCTCGCGTGGCAAGATGTAAACGTTGCTTCCGGTTTCGAGGCCTTTAACAGCCAGCCAGTTCAGCAGATCCACATCTTCATTGGAAGGCTCATCCGTGAGATGAACTTCATGATTATCTTCATCATAATGACCCCAGCGATCGTCGCCCATTGAAATGAAGATGTTTTTTGATTTCCCCATCACCGTTGACTCAATAACTTCCGTCAGGTTATTTGAAACCTTGTTATCAGTCCGTTCTGAAAACTGATCGAGAGAGTTGTACATATCTTTAAGGAAGTAATTTTGAATCTTCTCCCAGCCTTTATCTTTCAGATCATGATCTTTCATGTCGTCAGGATTGGTGTCTACAGTTTGATCAACCGTGCGATTGTAGCTGTTGATTGATTTATAAAACGCCAGATTATCTTCGAGCCCGATAAGGATGAGCGGATGATTATTGTTTTTTAGCTTATCTGTGATCGCCTTCTCAAGCTGACGGAAATAGGCTTCAAGAACTCCGCGGTTGTCTTCATCTCCGCTACCATGGCCAAAAAACATCGCTTTATTTCTTTCGGCACCTGTATGAAATTGAAGCTGTTTTTCCTGAACAACTTCCAGGTAGTCATCAATATCCGTTGATACCTCATCGGGTGTAATATCTTTTGATTCATTTCTGGTGCACTGGAGCAGCCGGGCGTTTTTTCTGCTGATTGCAAGTACATTGAATGTACCGTCAAGACTGACCATTGGCAGAATGGGTGTTATCAGGAAGTGGGTGTTGATGTAAGATTTTTCTTCAACACTGTAGGGCAACTGGAAATAATTGAAATATCCTTTTGCCAGGTACACAACCAAGCCATTATCCTGGTGCGACCAAAACATTGGTTTTTCGAGGAGCTCTTTGGCTGGTTTAAGAATTTCATCTATATCTGACTGTTTCATTCCCCGGTCGCTGAGAGCGTCAGTAACGTTGGCCAAGAGATTTTTAAAACGAATGGGATCTTGTTTAATATCTTCTCCCATTTTGTGTGTCGGCATCGTTATGGAGATTAATGGGTTGCCGTTTTTTTCTAGGATCTCTTCAACTGTTTTATCACTTACCATGTTTTACCTCATGTGTTACTTGGGGTTATGGTTATGCTTACTCACTATTATAACAAAAAAATCTTTGCTATAATGATTCCCGCTATATGATACTAAAGTTGTATAAATATTAAATGAGTAAAGGCTTAAAAAAAAGCATCGGTCCCGGACTTGTTATGGCAGCGGCCGCAATAGGCGTGTCTCATCTCGTGCAGTCAACCCGGGCTGGTGCCGAATTCGGTTATGCGCTTGTTTGGGCGATTCTGCTGGCAAATTTGTTTAAGTATCCATTTCTGGAGTTTGGCCCGCGATACGCAATTGCCACAGGCAGGCATATGATTCATGGTTATGCAAAGCTTGGCCGCTGGGCATTATGGATCTACATTATCTTTACGATTGGAACTATGTTTGCAATACAGGCAGCCGTTACGATAGTGACTGCCAGCCTTGCCGCTGAACTGACAGGAATAACCCTGACGGCGGGGCTCTGGAGCACTATCATTCTTGGGTTGTGTATAATTCTTCTTTTTAAAAACAGCTATGCTGTACTTGATACCGTCATTAAGCTTTTCATGGTTGTGCTTGCTGTTTCTACAATAGTTGCTGTAACGGCAGCTCTGATTCAATCACCCGGCGTATCAGGAGAAACAGCTTCCATTGCAGCTCCTGAGGTATGGACCGTTTCCGGTGTCGCGTTTTTGATTGCGCTGATGGGCTGGATGCCAATTCCTATTGATGCATCAGTCTGGCACTCAATTTGGACTCTTGAACGGTCAAAACAGACCAAATACATTCCAAAGCTAAAAGAATCGCTGATCGATTTTAACATAGGCTATATCGGGGCTGCACTTTTTGCACTGGGTTTTTTGGCTCTCGGAGCCGAGGTTATGTTCGGGTCCGGCAAGTCGTTTGCTGCAAGTGGAGGAGACTTTTCACGGCAGCTTATTAACTTATATACGGTAACTCTGGGTGATTGGGCTTACCTCTTTATCACAGCCTGTGCATTTTCAACAATGTTCAGCACAACATTCACAGTCACAGATACCTACCCAAGAGTTTGCAGCGAGCTCCTCTCTCTTGGTAATGCTGAAGAAACAGGGCCACGCAAAAACAGTTCATACCGGCTGCTTTTGGTAGGAATTACGGTTGTTTCGCTTGCTCTACTGTTTTTAATGGGTGACCGCTTCAGGCTGCTTATTGATATTGCAACTACCCTGTCTTTTTTGACAGCACCAATACTTGCTTTCATCAACTACCGTTTAATATATAATACAGACGTAGACGCCGAGTTTCATCCACCAAAATGGTTACATTACCTTTCAATTGGCGGTTTGTTTTTCTTGTCCGGCTTCGCACTTTTTTATGTATACTGGATGATCGGCATTTGATCCCTTTTTTATGAAGAAAATTTTATTGTTTTTTGTTTTCTCCATCGTTCTGATTGGTGAAATTAACGCACAATTTTACAGCACCCAATATCGGACACCCGGGCAAAACTGGACCCAGCTTCAAACAGATCGGTTTCGAATAATCTATCCTGCCCGGTACGATTCGCTTGCCAGGGAAACCCTTGCTATTCTTGAAATGGACTATATCAATGTTCAGAATCTGGTGGGCGGTGATCTTCAGGATTTCCCAGTGATTCTGAATCCTGAAAACGACCGTTCAAATGGGTTTGTGTCACCCTTTAATTTCAGATCTGAGATAGAGATTGCACCGTTTCTGGGTAAAACCCTGAGCCCTCAGTCAGGTACCTGGCTGGAAACCGTGCTGCCTCATGAATTGGTTCATGCGCTTCATTTTAGCGTCAATAATCCATCAATTGTGCGGCCGCTTGGACTGTTTTCACCAGATGCCCGTCGGTCTATCCATTCAGCTACCCCGTTTGGTTTTATTGAAGGGATCGCGGTTGAGCACGAAAGTCATCGAGTATTGGATAACGCCGGGCGGGGTAACTATCCGTACTTCAACAATCAGTTCCACTCGATGCAGGGAGCAGATGAGCCCTGGTCAATGGGGCAGCTTGTGCACACGACAACGTATACACCACCTTTTAACCGACATTACATAGGAGGGTATCAGTTCGTGAATTGGCTGCAAAATCAGTATGGTGACGGTGCCATGGAGGATGCCATTCGTAAACACTATCAGCTGCCCTTCTTAGGGTTTGGGTTTGCTTTGAAACGTACGACGGGGCGCTGGCCCGGTGGTCTCTATAGTGATTTTATGAACGAGGAAAACAGAGTTCATACTGAAAAAATTAATAGTCTTGAAACCGATACAGACGCTCTTTCTGATGAAATTCCAGTAAAGGCTGAGTGCGTCAGGGCAAGCCGGCCGGTTTGGATCAGCGATACGGAAGTATTGTTCTACAGCCGGGCATGTAATAGGCCATCCGGATTTTATGTTTATGATATAGGTTCCCAAATCTCTGATTATTTTCACGAAGTCAGTATTACAGGAGACTATCATTATTCATTGTCAGCAGATCGAACCATACTTCTTTATTCACGCTTTTATGCCGATCCGAAATATGACAACAGCTTCCTTGCGGATATTCATGAGTTAAACCTCGAAACAGGAGACGATAGACGAATTACAAAACGCAAGCGCGTGGTATCTCCGGCGTATTGGAACAGGCAGATTCTGGCGGCTCAAACCGAGGGGCAGACTCGCGGTCTTGTTGTGATAGACCCACAAAGTGGCGATGTAACCAGTAAATATTCAAAAGCTCCTAACAGTACCCTGATTACCATGGAGCCATATCCGACAGGCAGGGCAGATGCACCAACGGCAATTATTGGGAAAAAGAACGGCATTCAGGCTGTATGGTTCGAGGATCTGACAGTTGTTGAAACGCTATTCGAAAGAGATCCTGATATCGTTTTTGAGGATGCCTCGATATTTGATCCATCCTGGAATACATCCGGTTCTATACTCTATTTTTCAGCTGATGATGGCGATGCAATGAATATGTATGCGTTTGATATGGATACTGAAACTATTAGGCAGGTAACGGACAGCCGGTACATTGCAATGGAGGGGAGTTTATCACCTGATGAAAGCATGCTGGCCTATATTTATCAAAAAGAAAACGAACAGCTGCCATCGATTTTGAATACTGAGGACTTTTACGGCGACGAGCTGGATAGTTCTGAATGGGGCATTACAGGAAATGTAAATTCGATGTTGAATCGGCCATTGCTTAATCAATCGAATGCATCAGAAGTACTCAGTGATGTTGACTGGGAAGAGTCAGAATACTCAACAGGACTGGGCTGGCTCAAGCCAAGAATGTGGCTGCCTGTAGCTGAAGATGTCGTCGACGATTATGACCGGATTGGAGTATCCCTTGAAAGTGCTGATCGGCTGAGTAAAAACGCGTACTCCTTGGAATTCACTTACTTTCGTCAGGCGTTTTGGTTTGATGGCACCTATCGTTATAAGGGTCGTTATCCCGGATTTGAGCTGGACCTATACAACAGGCCGTCAGCTTTGGCATTTTGTCTTGACAACTGTGGTACAAATGACCCACTACTTTTTCCTGTTATTGCACAGCAAAGAGGCAGTACCTTTTCAATTCCTTTTCGATACAGGCTTGAGCAGAACACTCGTTTTTCATCATTTTTAATTGAGCCTGAGTTTTCTGCCAGGCAGATCCGGTTTAATAATTTTGATGATGCGTCTCAGCCTGTTTCTGAATTTGAGCAGCCACGTTACACTCTGGGACTTAACACTTCGCTGAATCTTGGACTGCGTCAGAATACGCGCGATGTGCAGCCCAACAGGGGCGTTCAGCTATTTACCCAAACCCGGTACGGTTTAAATTCGAGTGAATTTTCTCTTCAATTACCTGATGGCGTTTCAACAAATCCGCTGAGCCGAGGCCGTGGATTCCGAGCCGGAGCCGTGTTTTACACCGCTCCTTTAAGCAGGTATAATCAGTCACTCCGGGTGGGCATTCAGGGATTTACACAAACTACCGGATTAGTTTTTGATACGGAATCCGTGATATCAAATCTTTTCGAAACCGGTATCACAGCAGGAACTACAGAAACCGGTATTTTAGATACACGCTATACGATTCCATTAATTTACCCGGACGACGGAGGATTACTGCTGCCGGTTTATCTTTCGAATATTTATTTGGTTTTGTTTAGTCAAACCGTAGCGGACCTTGATCGGATTAATGCCTCAACCCGTACAGTTCTGGGGGCAGGGCTGCGGTCGAGATTTAAACTAGGTAACCTGCAGTTTGATTTGGGTATCTCAGTTGGTTGGGAACCGGCAAGGAATCGCGTTGACTATTTGTTTGGGAGTTTTTAAGGAAAATCAGGCTGATATCGAGCTTTTGCCCCGCAATGCCTATTAGGGACTTGCGGGTCTGGTTTTATCTGAATTTAGATGTAGACTTAAAAAGACACGGAATTATTTCAAGAGGATCTTAAGCATTCATTTGTTCCGGACCTATTTAATAAGCAGCATCTGATGCGAAACCCGCCTGTCTTGATGGTCTAACACCGCGATGTACACACCACTGGCATTTCGGCTCGCATCCCATCTGACCTCATGCCATCCGGCAGTCACCCGGCCATCTACAAGCGTTGTCACCTGTCTTCCAAGGACATTGTAAATCGTAATCTCTATATGCCCTTGTTCACGTATACCGTACCGAATAGTGGTACTTGGATTGAACGGGTTAGGGTAATTTCCGTCCAGCGCTACCATCTCAGGTATTTCAAAATCATCATCTTCTGTAATCGAAGTAGCCGTAGTACTTATTTCTGCCTCGCGGGAAAATTCGCTCTCAGTACCTGATGTATCTACCGCTGTAACGCGATAGAAATAGGTTTCACCTCCTTCAATATTACTATCTGTATAAGAGCTGTCCATCGTCGCGACAGAGTCAATGGGGGTAAAATCAACCGGAGTGCCAGATAAAGAAGATGTATCCCGATAGATTCTATACCTGGCAAGAGCTGAATCTTCAACGGCATTCCAGGTTAGGTCTATAACACTGTCGCGAAGAGAGCCCTGAAGGTTCATCGGTGAGGGGAAAGGAGTTCCTGTCGTGATAAATGTATCCGGCGGTGCAATGGTCAGATTTACGACATCGTGCGCCAGTTCGGGGTCTTCGGTTGTAGCCACATCAAGTATGCAATTATCCAGGAGAATAGCGTTAGAAACGCCGGCCTCTTCACAAATTTTTCGGGCATCTTCCCTGCGCTGCTCAGATAGCTGATCTGTCGTAAATTGTTGTTCCGGAAAATCCAGATCAGCAAACGTTGGCGTTCCAAAAAGTGATTCATCCTGCGTAATTCTCCAGTCATTACCGAACACGCGGTACAATTCCCGAAATGAGGCCGGATCTATCTCTTCCTTGTCTCTCGTTTGAAAGCCACCAATCAAGCCATCAAGAGAATCCTGAGCCTGTTCAACCGATTCTGCTTTGGTAAAGAAATGGACATTTGGCAATCTTGGTGTTGCCGCATCCGGGTCAATCAGCGTTTCAACACGGTGATTCCCGCTCGGCCAGTCGATAGTAAAGCTGCGAGCCGTACGGTAAACAATACCTCCCTGAGAAAGCTTTAGTGGGTTTCCGCGGGAAACTGTGGCCGAACTTCCATTTATTTTAAGTGGTTGATCTTCACCGGAAACCAGTACAACACGGTCACCGGCCACATCCATGGCTACTGCAGTGGCAATGGTAAGGTTGACAAACATTCCGGATATTGGCTCAAGACGAAGCTGTACCTCAAAATCTTCACTTTCCTGAAGAGATTTAGCAAGAATAAATTCACCAACTGCCTGAAAGTCGAAGCCGGCGCCCTCAAAATTAACAAAATGAGGATGCCCATATACACCACCGGATGGAAAAGCTCCGTCAACTCGCTGACCACCCAAATTCGAAAATGCCGGGGGTTCGCAATCGGTATCTTCTTCAGGTTCCCCGATCTGAAGTGTTAAACTCGACGTTCTGGTAGGTGCGCCAGTACTATCTCTCAAGCCGGTATCACTAAGACTTTCCGCATCAATATAGGTGAGGTACGGAGATGTTTTTTGGGGCGCTTCATACGTCAGGGATGTTACGCCACTTGTTTCATTATAGCGAGTGAAGTCTATGTTTGAAATGAGGCCTATAGCATTTCTATAAATTATTCTTGGGTTATTAGCATTCTCAACTGTTACCTCAATTTCATATTCAACACCCGGCTTAAGTGTTGCCGGATTGCTTCCCGGACAATTAAGAGGAGTGGGGTCTAATGGAACCGACGAGCCATTTGAGAGATTGGTAATACTCGTAAACTCTACATCGACAGGTCTCACTGGTATATTTCGAACCCCTCCGATATACCGTGGAAATTCATCTGAAGTTCCAACAGTCAGTTTCGCATTGTTGGGAGGAAAAGGCTTTGAAGGCAAGTATTCCTGATGATCAATTATTGTTAATCCATCGCCACTCGCATTGCTCCACATTTCATCGGTGATGTTGATAGAGCCTGTTTCTGAAGGAGGAACTTCAATAGATCCTGTTCCCTCTGTTGCGTCTACAAATGCACCTGTGGCATCTTTTTTAATAATTTCGAATAGAACTTCGGAGTACTCTTCGACTTTATCTGAAACATATTTTGTGGAAAATGCTTTCAGTTTATCTCCCACTGGTTCTGCTTGCAACAGGACGTTCAGAATATCACCATCCAGAACCCACCCATCACTTTTTGCTCTAACCTGGGCGTTAAGCCATGTGCCGGGGTTGGTGTCATCTTCTACAAAAGAGTTAATTGAGATATCGTAATCGATAGTTGTAAAGTTCGATGGAGCCAGCTTGAACGGCGCTTTCAACGCGATATCTACAACTGCGTTTAGCATGAGGGCAGCAGTAATACGTGGATCTGGCGGTGCAAAATTACTTAAACCAGCTATTGCATAACCTCTTGCTGTGTTAAAGGAACCTTCCAGTTGAGAAAGAACAGAAGGATCTTCAAAAGCCAGTTTTCCTCTATCTTCTAAACTCATGCAAAATGCCAACTGTTTTGCATTTGCAATCTGGCTTGGTATGCAGGCTTTGTTTTCTACCAACCCAAACCTTTGATCTACATCCCTGACATATCTGCGCCATTCATTTTGCAAAGCACTAGTTAGTCCAACTGCTTTTTGCTTTGCGGTCATGCGATCTACAACTTGACTTCCTAGTGCTAACAGTTCTGAATTTTTACGGTTTGACTCTTCGGCTTCAAGTTCGGGTCTTAATGTGTTATCAATAACTCGCTGTGCGATAGCAAGCGGCCAAGTGATTTTTGGCAAATCGTTTGGTGAGTTCTCCCGAAGTTCCTGCAGGCTAATATCATTTAAACCTGCTTTAAACTCGATTGCATTTTCTAGACTATCCAATAAAGCAAGGGCTTCTCCATCTGCCTCAGGGAGGGGTTCTATAGTGAAAGGCGTTGTTTTTTCACACTTTAGATTGGCACCTCTGAATCTGATTTTTACACCCCCACCATCAGCAGTACCATTTGGGTGAATTGGTACCACAAAAAATGTATTAGACGTGTCTCTGGCTGTGAAAGCTGTAATTGACGTATCTGCATCAACTGGGAAGACTTCCGCCGCAAGGGGCTCTATTAATTCGGTTGGCAGGCCTGATATATTTATTTCGTCAATCGGCTCACCTGAGCTGGAAGCCAACTGCAAATCCGGACAGGAAATGAGATTCTGAATGTCCGCCTCACCTTTCCATAGTTCATCTCCATTTGTCCCATCAAATGCCCTGAAAAATAATATTCCATTCGAATTTGAAAACTGTCGTGGGATGGACCCCTCGGCACCTGGATTGATATCCTGAATCAGCGTGGTTCCGCTTTCCGTACCATCGCTGGTCCAAAGTTCAGCACCATTTGTTCCCTCATCGGCTCTGAAAATAAGTGTTCCATTATTGTTGAAAAGTTCAGTATCAAATCCGCCTTCCTGGGTTGTTGCAATCGAACCGATTAATCCTGGGTTGATATCTTTCACCAGTACCGTGCCGTTTTCTGTGCCGTCACTTTTCCACAACTCACGGCCATTTAGCCCATCATCTGCTGAGAAAAATAGCATGTCACCTACCGGCGTCAATCCATCAGGTGTTGAAAATGAAAAATCGTTGATATCTTTAACCAGTTGGGTGCCGGTTTCTGTACCATCACTTTTCCATAATTCAGTACCGGAATTGCCATCATCCGCAACAAAAAAAAGCAGGCCGTTTAGGGATGTTAACTCACGTGGAAATGATTCACCATCAGTATTAATATTCTGAACCAACTGCGTTCCGGACTCAGTACCGTCGCTCTTCCAGAGTTCAGTCCCATTAGAGCCGTCATTAGCCCGAAAGAATATTATGCCGTCCACACTTTTAAAAAAACTGGGGTTTGATCCGGTATCACTATTCGGATTTATATTCTGTACTAACTGTGTTCCGGATTCAGTTCCATCACTTTTCCACAACTCACTGCCATTTATGCCATCATCTGCGGAGAAAAAGAGAGTTCCATTCGCATTACTTAGATAAGAAGGATTACTGTCACCTTCAGTATTAATGTCATAAACCATCACGGTGCCAGCCTCAGTCCCATCGGTTTTCCAAAGCTCACGCCCGCTCGACGTATCAGTTGCTGCAAAAAATAGAGTGCCATTTGATACCTTCAAATCACCTGGATCTGAATCTCCGGAGGCATTAATATCAGCCACTAACTGCGTGCCCGATTCCGTTCCGTCACTTCTCCATAATTCAGATCCGTTTTCACCGTCATTTGCTTCAAAAAAGAGGACACCCCCGAAAGATGTCAACTCACGGGGAGTTGAATCACCGTTAGGATTGATATCTTTTACAAGCTGCGTTCCCTCATCAGTGCCATCAGTTATCCAGAGTTCTTGACCAGTCTGGCCATCATTTGCGGCAAAGAAAAGCGTGCCGTTCACATCGGTTGGTGAATTGATTAAAGATCCGGGACTTCCCGGATTAATATCTTTTACGAGAAGTACATCCAGTGAGTCTGCACTGTCCTGTCCGTTAGATGACTGCCATGGCAGGAACAGGAAAATAAAACATATTAAAGTTATACTTAATGTTACCCTTATAATCTCTCTTACACGATGAATATTTTTATACTCCATAATATTCTACGTTTAAATATTATTTAAATAATAGTCTATTTCTAAATAATAATATTTGTAAAGGATTGCAATAAATTGTCAGAAGAAAAACTCTCTAATATCAAGGTGCGTAGTACATTGCAATTTTTTGATAGCTAAATTACAAACTCCTAAATTAATAGAATAAGCTCTACTAAAAAGAGATCCGCAATGTCTCTTGAAGACATTGCGGATCTCTTCGTACCTCCTCACTCCAAGTTCAGTTCATTATTTTCGCTCTTAATAAACCCAGTCAGCTGCTCGCGATTCGCACTCGACTTGATTGCCACTTCTTTTTCTCGTGCCTCCCCTGCTGACTCAAATGACTCTTTATACATTAAATTCCATGGAAGACCCGTTTTAGTATGTTTGTTCTTGCCTCTGTTATGCCGCTCCAGACTCTTCTCCAGATTGGATGTCTTTCCAACAAAATATCGATCAACAAGCGGGCTGTAGAGTATGTAAACGATCATTTTTTTAAAAAAGGTATGGCTTCAAAAGTCAGTTGGTAGCGAACCGAACCACAATATGTGATGCCCGGGCCCGGGGTTTTGACGTGAATCAATTGTGTTAGCAAGTAACTCAACTCCAGCAAACAACAGTAAAGTCCCCTGGTAAGAATCTCACTGTGATAGCGATAGCTATTTATCGACTGGGTGTAACCAGCGTGATTTCGTCGATCATTAGCCTGAATGGTTCAGGCTTGCCATTACCGTATTGAATCGAGAGCTCTCCAATCGTGGAATGATCAAAGTCGGGCATGTTGAGTGACCGTCCCCTGAAAGAAGGGCTCATCTCGTTCAGCGGAATGACCACTTCTTCCCATTCTCCGGATGTTGGAAAAGAAATGACGTATGAGTAATAAGCATTTCGATCGTGTTTGACGCTGAATTCATATGGTTTGCCATCGCCTTTCAGCCGGATGCTAATACTGCTCTCCTCCGGCGAACTCATGTATTGGAAATAGTGACGAACTGAAGAAAAGCCGCCATTATTTTTCAGCGAAATCTCGCCTTCGAACACACCATGCCCATCGTCGTTAATTGAAAAAGTTCCCTGAGACAGCCCGCCCATAACTCCGTCATTAACAATACGCCAATTTCGTAAATCGGAATCGGTGTTAAAATCGAAGATCACCTGGGAAGATGCCGTCAAAATAAAAAGTATGCTGAGAATAATAGTGCGCATAAATAATCTTTGATTAAGTGTTACGCAATAAAATTCTTTGGGTCTTTTTCGTTCCTACTACTCATGTGGGATATAAATATGAATACGATTTGCAGCAGGAATCGCAACCGTTTTACTGCGGAGGAGAAATGATAAGTGGTTTCTTAAAATGATTGTGATGCTAAATCGAAAGTAGCATAGGATAAGGACAGGGGAGTCAGAAATAAAAAAAGCCTCCGAAAGCGTTGACCTTCGGAGGCTCTTTGTTAAATGTGGGCGCTGAGGGATTCGAACCCCCGACCCCCTCGGTGTAAACGAGATGCTCTAAACCAACTGAGCTAAGCGCCCTGTTTTCCAAGACAGACTAAAATATACGAAGCTTAGAATTCCAAGCAAAACAGATTTTGAATGGTTTTGAAGTTTTTTTGACTGAAAGGCTTCAAACTGAGCTTTTAATTTACCACAGGTCAAATGAAAGCCTCAATATGTTGTTAAAGAATTTAGGCAACGATAAGAGATTCTCTCAGATAATTCCCCTCGCGGTTGTCCTATAGTTGTCCTTAAGTAGCTTAAATCTGAATGAATCTTTTATACGGTTATACCCTGTGACGCTTATTATTTCACGGATTATCGTTACAGGTATTTCCAGAGAACAGACTTTTTTCTCTCCACACACCTCAAAAACTAATCCCACCCGATACTCCGTCTGACCAAAGTTTATACCCTCTAACCGTCAGGTAGCCATAAATTGCATGAAAAGTCCAAATTTTTGCGTTGATAGTCCAAGACTGTGACAAGAGTAAATAGTAAAATAGGCATGGAAACGGGAGTGACTAGGTTGGCAGAGGCCTTATCTCTTCAACGCTTAATAACCGATTCATTAATAGTCTGGCTTGATAAGCAGATATCTAAACACGTAAATCAAAACAACCACAATGAAAATGACCAAACTATATCTTACACTGCTCTTAGTATCTGCAGCTCTATTTATGTACTCGTGCGAATCAGTGACCAACAGCGTGCCACAGGACGAGGAGATCTTTACGCTGGGCATGACCATGGAAAGCAGCGCCCAAACGAAAGTAGACGTCTGCCACTATGATGCTGAAACTGATGCCTATGAACTCATCAACATTGCCGACCCTGCAGTCGATGCCCATATCAAGCACGGTGATGCTCAACCTGGTGATGCTGTGCCTACAATGGAAGGGTTTGAGTTCGATGACACGTGTACACCAAAATCAGTTGTTGTAGTTGTAGAGATGACGGCTTGTTTTGCTGAAGCACTTACCGGAATATTGCCATTTATACCACTTGATGATATTATCATTGAGGACATTACTGATTGGTCCCTTGTCAATGATACTGAGAGTTCTTTAGCGATTAGTGCTCCTTATGAAGGTAAGAGAATAACTTTGAGAGCGATGTCGAGTATTTCTCAGCCTTGTACAGTAGAATACGGGACTGATAACGGCTTCACAGCGGTAGATGGTACAACTAGTAACACTGATGATGACCGCTCTTATTTGGAATATCTACTATCTTTGTAGAGATTATTTAAAATCTAAAACCCAGATTTTATTTACCCCAACCTCTAATGGATTGGGGTTTTTTATTGGGAATGACAATTCAAGTTTACTGAAAGCCTGCGGGATTTGACGTCGATAATTTTCGACCAAAAAAATATTACGACTACGAATCCACAATGTTGAGAGAGTATGGGGGTATCCAGGTTTATTTTGATCTGACAGTAATATCCGGGATGAACTGGCTACTCCGGCAACCGGTAATAATGGAAAACTAAGGCTGAAGCGGCCTCACCTGGATATCCGTATAGTGAAAATTCTGCGGACACTTCAGCATGTGAACAACCGATACGGCGAGATCCTCAGGCTGTAATTTATTTTTCTTTGATTCAGAAAACCCGGTATCCACCGAACCGGGTGAGAGGCAGCTTACTTTCACACCAAAATCACGGAGTTCCTGATGGAGCGACTCTGTGATGCCCACCACCGCGAATTTTGTACCACAATAGGCGCTCATTTGGGCAATTCCGTTCGTCCCGGCTCCTGATCCAATATTAATAATGTGCCCTTCACCGCATTTTTTCATTATTGGAATAACACGCTTAGTAGTATAAAAAAGCCCATGGACGTTCAGGTCGAATAACTCGCGCCATTTGTCGCTTGGCATCTCATCCATGGGCGCCCGATAGCCCATACCGGCATTATTAATGAGAATGGGGATCGAGCCGCCAAGTGTATCTTTGGTAGATTGAAAAGCTGATTCTACTGACTTTTCTATCGTTAAATCTGCTTTTATATGATGAAAGCGCTCGTGAGTAAATTCATCCGGAGGTGTCCGGCTCCAGCCGGCAACCGTCATGCCTTCCTCAACAAGAGCTTTTGAAATTGCAAATCCAATTCCTCTGCTGGCTCCGGTAACGATAGCTGTTTTGTTTTGGATGTTCATGATGTGAAATTTTTTAGGATTACTCGTCACCCCAGCCTTGAGCCGGGATCTCCAATCTGGGTTATGAAAAGATACTTTCTAATGGAAAAATCTACAGTCCAAACGAAAATGGGAGATCGCGGGTCAAAGCCCGCGATGACTTAAATGAGTGAAACGTTTTGTTGGTCATGCCGCACTCTGATGCGGCATCTCCCATTCTTGCCCGAATCGTAGACCCCGCCACCGGCAACTCCTTCCTCTTTGCAGAAATAGGAGAGCGCGGGTCTGAGCCCGCGATGACTCCCATAATTAAAGAAAATGTTTATTCTCGGACTCTAATTCCCATCATCCATATCAAAACGATCAGGACGTTTCCATCGAACCGGATCTTCCGGCGTTGGGACAATCGGATCCTCATAATTTTGAAGCAGACGCAGGGCTTCTTCAACGGCACGTTCCAGCTGCGGGTCATGCCCTTCAATCACTTCCTTAGGCGTCTGCATGACGTGGATATCCGGCTCCACACCTTCGCCTTCCACATCCCATTCGCCATCCAGATTGTAGAAACCGCCTCGGGGAGCGACGAAGAAACCGCCATCAATAAATGGGGGTGTATCCCAGGTGCCAACAAGGCCGCCCCATGTAGTGGTGCCAACAAGCGGACCTATCTCCATTTTTCGAAAGAGAAACGGAAGCAGGTCGCCACCTGATCCTGCGCGTTCGTTCATGACCATTACTTTGGGACCCCAGATTCCTGCACCGGGTGTCGTGAATGGCTTACGGTCACCAGCCTTACTGTTGAAGAATCCGTGAAGCTCACGATCCATGATGTCTACCATATAATCCGCAGCGGACCCACCGCCATTATTCCGCTCATCAATCACAGCACCCAGTTTGTTCTGCTGAGCAAAATAGTAGCGGTTGAAATAGGAATATCCACCCTGTCCGGTGTTTGGTACCCATACATAAGCGAGTTGTCCGTCAGACATCTCATCCACCAGCTGACGGTTTCCCTCCACCCAATCACGGGTTCTCAGGCCGCCTTCATTGCTGACGGGAACTACGGTTACAAGCCGCGCTCCTTCCTCGTCAGGGGAATCATTTAACAGCAGTTGCACCTGGCGGTTTGCGGTTCCTTCAAAATTGCTGTAAAAATTTTCGTTGGGATTGATAGCATTTCCATTCACGGCCAGAATATAGTCGCCTTCATTCACGTCGATACCGGGACCGGATAGCGGAGCTCTGAGATCAGGATTCCAGCTTTCAGCCGTATATATTTTATCAATGCGATAGGCGCCATTCCGGAGCGAAATATCGGCACCCAGCAACCCGGGCTGAACTTCCTCAAGGTCCGGGAAATCTCCGCCGCCCACGTAAGAGTGTCCCACAACGGCCTCGCCGCTCATGATATCAAGCACATAGTTAAGGTCTGAGCGATGTTTGGCGTGGCCAACCCAGGGTGCATACCATTCATAAATTTCTTCCCATGGAGCTCCATGCATGTTATCCACGTATAGGAAATCACGCATGAATCGCCATCCGTCACGGAAAATCTGGGTGAATTCTTCCATGGGGTCCACTTTTACCTGAACTCCTGAAATATTGAGTGCACCATCACCGACGGATTTTTCGCCTGTTGATGTTTCCACAATTCCCCACGTGCCACCGCTTCTGTAAAGCAGACTTTGTCTGTCGTGAGAAACAACAGCTTCGCTGATGCTACCCATAAACAGACTGCTTTCCTGTGCTTCTAAATCGTACTTATGCAGCCGGGTGCCTTCGTTTGGAACTGACTCTGTAAAAAAGACACTGCCACCGGGGCCGGGAATCAGCCCTGTATAGTTGCGTTCGGGAACATCCACTGCGAGTGTTCGTTCTGCAATTCCTTCAGTATCAATAATTACGTTAATCTCGTTTTCTGATTCGGAATCATCGCTTTCCGATTCCTCATCTGAAGATTCCGCTTCTTCATCATCACTCTCGGGAAGAAGCGGTGAAGGTTCTCCATCAGCCAAAACAATCATGTAAAGGGCGCGAGTAACCGGCATATTATACGAGCTCATATCAAGCCAGCCCGTATTGAGGCCGTAATCAGTACTTGCCAAAAACCAGATATATTTCCCGTCTTCGCTCCAGGCCGGGGTAATAGTGTCTGACATGCCGTCTGTTATCTGGTGCGTGTCACCGGTTTCTACATTGTGAACATGCAGGGCCTTGAACTGATTATCGAGCAGTTTCACATATGCAATCCACCGGCTGTCGGGCGACCAAACCGGATTCATGGTTCTGTTAGGATGAGCATAGCCATCAGTGTCGACTAGTTCAGCGTCTCCGGATTCTACATTTACGTACCAGAGATTGTAGTCTGTATCTGTGTAGGCAATGTGCTCTCCATCGGGAGACCAGTCAGGCCGGAAGTAAAAAGTTGGATTTGGAAGCTCAATCATTCGCGGCGGTTCATACCCGTATTGATCAGATATCATCAGCGTATATTCACCGGTTTCATCAGAAAACCAGGCAATTTTATCACCCTGTGGTGACCAAACAGGATATCGCTCCGCTGATGACGAGGAGTTGGTAAGATTTCTCCAGGTTCCATCTTCTTTGGGGACCGTAATAATTTCACCCCGGTACTGAAAAACAGCGCGTTTACCGGTTGGGGAGATGTCGGCATTGTCCATATTATATGCCGATGGATCTTCCCAGCGGGTCCGGCCGTAGCTCATATCACCAGCAACGTGGATTTCAAGCTGCTTTGTAGTTTCCGTTTCAGGATCAAGCAGGTGCAGATAGCCTCCCTGCTCGTAGACGACCATTCCAAATCCGGCATCTATATTTTTGGCATCAAACTGTGAGTGAAATGTCCATTGCTTTTCCTCATTTGTTTCCGGATTAAAGGACCAGATATTATTCGCAAAATCTCTTTCTGAGAGGTAGAATACCTCATCCCCAAGCCAGGCGGGATCGGTATGTCGTTCATTATCGGTTCGTGGCGTTTGAATAAGTTCATATGAATCAAGATCAACGATCCAGATTGGCTGTGCCTGACCGCCACGGTAATTTCTCCATTCCGGATCCCAGAACGTGATCGGATTATAGGCAATGTGTTCTCCATCGTCTGAGATGTCGCCGTTGGCAGCCCGGGGAATTGGCAGAACAGTGGGTGTGCCTCCCTCAGGACTCACTTTCCAGATTCTGTTGGTTTGAGTAGGATGACCATCACGCGATGAGCGAAAAAGAACGTCACCCTCAGGGGACCATCCTGTGACCATATCTGTACCCGGGTGCCAGGTAAGGCGTTCCGGGGAACCGCCCTCAGCCGATACTACATACACATCTGAGTTTCCATCATATTGAGCGGTAAAGGCAACCATGTTTCCGTCAGGTGAAAAATGAGGTGCCATCTCCCCGCCGATGTTGCTGGTAAGCCGGGTAGCATCGCCACCGGTTCGATCCACTTTCCAGAGATCGTAAGCATGTACAAACACGATGCTTTTATCAGAAATTGTAGGTTCCCGCAAAAGTCGGGTGCCTTGGGAAAACAGTGCGGGTGCGGTGATTAAAACAATGAGAAGAGCTATTAAGAGATTGCTGCGATAGGACATAGAGAAAAAATTTGAGTAGTGTTCATATTCAATATATAGAAATGAGATCAAAGAACCATTTGTCGTTCCTAAACAGTATTGATCGATGCTGGTGTATGTTGCTGTGAGTCATTACAATAATAGAGTGGCGATTCCCTTTCGAAAAGCTGTATCTTTGGCACTTAATTGAACTTAAATTCCGATCTCAAAATTCTGCCATGCAGATTGAAGCATACCTAAAAAAGCAGCTTAAGCACGCACTTGATAAATTTGACATAGATCCGACCCAGATGCCTGATATTCAGCTCGAAACTCCACGGGATCCGGATCATGGAGATATCTCGACAAATATTGCGATGCAGCTTGCAAAACCGCTCCGAAATAATCCGCGCAAAATTGCCGGCGAACTCGTTGAAAAACTTGAGCTCGATCCAAAATTGATTGAGTCCACTGGTGTGGCGGGACCGGGGTTTATCAATTTTCGTTACGCGGATCAGTATTTAACAGATGCTTTGAAAGAGTTGATTGCTGCCGGCGGAGTATTTGGTGAGACAGAAGAAAAGAAAGGTCAAAAGGCACTTGTTGAGTTCGTAAGCGCTAATCCTACGGGCCCGCTTACCGTTGGGCATGGCCGGAATGCAGTATTGGGTGATACCGTTGCCCGGCTGCTGGAGTGGACAGGTGCTGAAGTTGACAGAGAGTACTATTTCAACAATGCGGGACGTCAGATGCGGAAGCTGGGCCTTAGTGTCAGAGCCCGGTATCTTCAGGCAATTGGAAAGAGCGAAGAGTTGCCGGAGGATGGGTATAAGGGCGAATACATTAAAGAAATTGCTCAGGATCTGGTAGCCAAGCATGGTGAATCTTTGGCAGATGATGCAGATGAAACCATCTTTAAAGAAGCAGCGGAATCGGCGATTTTTGATCAGATTCAGACAACGCTCAAGCGGATGAACATTGAGATGGATTCGTTCTTCAATGAAAAATCGCTTTACGACAGCGGTGCTATCGAGGAAACCGTTGAAAAGTTTCGCGAAAAAGGGATGATTTACAATGAGGATGGAGCAGTTTGGTTCAAAACCACAGAATTTGGTAAGGATAAAGATACAGTTTTAATCAAAAGTACTGGCGAGCCAACATATCGTTTGCCAGATATCGCCTACCATGCAAATAAACTCGATCGTGGTTACGATCTGTGTATTGATGTGTTTGGCGCAGATCATATCGACACATATCCCGACGTGATGAACGGAATAAAAGTTCTGGGATATGATCCCTCAAAAGTAGATGTGCTTGTTTACCAGTTCGTAACGCTTGTTCAGGACGACAAGCCCTACAAAATGAGTACCCGTAAAGCGAATTTCGTGACGCTGGATGAACTGATGGATGATGTGGGGGAAGATGTGACCCGGTTTTTCTTTTTGATGCGGTCACCCAATACACACCTTGAGTTTGACGTAGCGAAAGCCAAGGAGACCGGTGAAAAAAACCCCGTTTTCTATCTGCAATATGCGCATGCGAGGATTCAGTCGATCCTCAGGAAAAAAGCGGAACTTAGTGAAGAAGCTGACGAGCATAAACTGGAGCTTCTTACACATCCGTCTGAAATTACGCTCATCAAAAAGCTACTTGGCTTTCCTGATGTGATTGTCCTATCTGCCAGGCATCTTGAGCCACATCGGGTGATTACTTATCTAAATGAACTTGCATCTGATTTCACTTCATTCTATCACGACTGTCGGATTATTGGTGAAGAACAGGAACTTATGGACGCACGGGCTGAACTGGCCAAGGCCACGGCACAGGTACTTGCCAACGGGTTGGGTATTTTGGGGATCACTGCTCCAGATCGGATGTAAATGAATCCGCTAATTATTTACTTGCGTCAAATTGGTAGTCGAGTTTGTACTGGTGTTGCCCATTTTCAATAATGATAGTCATAGTTCCAGTGATGCCTGTCAGCCCGCCAGTACCTGAATCGGGAATGACCTCGAGTATTAAGCGTTTATTGTCTCCGGCCATGATTCCAAAATGCTGAAGAACAAATGCCCCTGTTTTTCCGCCAATTTCTCCATTCACTTGTTCAATTGCTACATATCCGGCAGACCCTTTAACCTCTGTCATCGCGGCCAGCATCTCTCCTTTACTCTTGCCTTTAAGATCACCTTCGAATACTTTTCTGATTGACATCCTGTTCAGTCGAATGCCACCGTTTCCTTCTACAGAAATGTCGAGATGTTCTGTTTTGATGTCAAAAGTGCCTGAAGCTTCCATGTTTTTTAGTTTAATTATGGTTAATAAGCGATTTAACTATTTATACTTAATCAGTACTTCTGTATAATTAATGGTAATATAGTTGGATTACTCATTCAGGCAAGCAGTGTTTTAAACGTGTTATGCCTGAATATGAGATTAATTTAATGGTGTGCGTTCTGTTCTTTTCTTAGTTATTTTATTCGGCCCTCTGCTATTGGGCTAAAAAATTGCTTTTAAGCTATGACAGAGAGTTAAACGTTTCCCTCGATAAGGCATATATGAGAAGACTTTTATTTGTATTAGCATCTATCATCGCAGTTTTAACCTTTAGCTGCGATACTACTCAGCCGGATTTCGATGACGCAGTCCCCGATCTGAATACATTAACGACGAATGTAACACCCGGGGATGGAGGAGAAGTATTGCCTTCAGAAGGAGAATTTGTAGACGGAACTACAATCGAAATCGAGGCCATACCAAATACCGGCTATCTGTTTGAACGATGGGAAGGTGACTTGGTAGGATCATTGAATCCTACGTTTCTATCGATGACAAATAACCGCAGCGTAACGGCAGTTTTTTCTGAGGCGGAGATTCCACTTACCATCAACGTTGTGGGACAGGGAACAGTTGAACAGACTATTATTTCTCAGGAAGCAGATCAGGCAGCTGTTACAGTTACGGCACCCATTCAAACAGAGCCGGAAGATACGTTAAAAATTCCACCTAAAATCGATGACAGCCTGCAGCTTCAGCAAGATGGCAGGGGCTTAATTGATGAATCCATACCAAATCGGGAAGGGCAGCGAACAGACATACCTGATGAACGTGTCCAGACAAAAGATTTTCCTCAACAGGATATTCAGGCACAGGCACGAAAAGCTATTACAACACTTCGGCTTACTGCTGTTCCTGACGAAGGGTGGCAGTTCAGCCGGTGGGAAGGAGCCCTGACAGGAAGCCAGAATCCCGATACACTTACAGTTGAAAATGAGACGGCTGTTACGGCTGTATTTGAAGAAGAAGCTGTAAATTTATTCTCCCTGGAACTCAATGTTCAGGGCCAGGGATTTATTGAAGCAGTTCCTGATAAGCTGCAGTACAACCAGGGTGAGGAGGTGACTCTTACTGCTGTACCGGAAAGTGGCTGGCAGTTTTCCGAGTGGACCGGAGATCTTAGCAGCAGTCAAAATCCGGAAACGATTATAATGGACGCTAATAAGCAGATCGGCTCTGTCTTTACCCAGGAAGGAACATCTCAGCTTCAGGTCGTTCAGCAGCCAACTCAGACTGTTGCAGGAGAATTTATTTCGCCGGCCCCATCAGTGCAATTTCTAAATGCTAATGATAATCCTGTAGAAGGCATTGAGGTCAGTGCCACGCTGGATTCGCAGGCCTTCTCAGGAAGTTCTGCAACAACTGTATTCACCAACGCAAGTGGTGTGGCAGTGTTTTCTGAGCTTTCAATTGAGACAATCGGCAATAGCTACCGCATAGAATTTAGTGCGAGCGGGACGGATGCATCCTCAATAAGCACAAACCAATTTGCGGTAATAGCCGGACAAGCAGATGCCATTGAAATTGTATCCGGTAATAACCAAGCAACGGGTGTGTCGAGTACTCTTCCAAATCCAATTGTTGTGAGGGTATTGGATATATTTGAAAATCCGGTGGCGGGTACTACCGTTACTTTTCAATTAGATGAAACTCCTGTTAATGCCAATGGCCAATCTGTAGATCCTGAGTCGGCTACTACGGATGCAAATGGTGAGGCGTCTTCATCGATTACATTAGGATCTGCATCGGGAACTTATACGATTACTGCGGCAACTGAAGGTGCGGCGCCTGTTACATTTACTGCAGAGGCCCAGATTGGCCTGCCGTCGATTATCTCAATTTTAAATCAGCCATCGAATACAGTTGCGGGTGAAACTCTCGTTCCGGCACCCTCTGTAGAAATTACCGACGCCGAAGGAAATGGCGTTGAAGGGGTGATCGTAAATACAGTTCTTGAAAACGGAACTTTTGCCGAGGGCAGTATCCTTCAATCGGAAACGGGCAGTGATGGTATTGCCCAATTTACGGGTCTTAGGATAACAGCGGCGGGTACAGGCTATTCGATTCGTTTCGAACCGGATTCTCCGAGCCTCAGTAATGTTACATCTGAACTGTTTGATATTACTTCAGCTGACGCGAATCCGACCAGTACAACGGCTAATGTACCAAATGGATCCGCAGGTGACCTGACAGAAATCACGATTTCGGTCCAGGATGAGTTTGGAAATCCTGTAGTGGGAGTCGCTTCTGATCTGTCAGTGTCTATAACTCAGGGTGTTAACTTAGGTACAACATTTGCGCCTATAACTGATGACGGTACGGGAACCTATCAAACAAGCTACACTCCGTCTGCAACCGGTACTGACGAAATCACAATAGAATTGAATGGGGCTGCTATTGACGGAAGTCCGTTTACCAGTGTTGTCATTGCTACTGATGCTGAAAATATTGAGATAACAAACCAGCCTCAGAATGCTGTTGCCGGAGAAGTAATTGGTGGTTCACCTTCGGTATTGGTGACAGATGATCTTGGAAATCCTATTGGCAATGTTGAAGTCACCGTATCAGTTGACGGAGTATCAGGTATTTCAAGCGGAACAACGATTGTGATAGCTGACAATGCAGGAATTGCGATTTTTGATGATCTGATTATACAGGATGCAGGCACTTATCAGCTGCGATTTGATGCGCTTGGGGTTCCGGAAGATGCAGTCTCAAATACGATTGAAATCACCCCTGCAGCGGCGGATGCGCTTGTAGAGGTTTCAGGAGATGGTCAAACAGCGACTGTAAATACGGCATTGAACAATGCATTCACGGTTCAAATAACGGACGCCTTTGGTAACCCGGTACAGGGAGAGACTGTTGATTTTGCAGTTGTAACAGCACCGGCCGGAGCTGCCGGTACAGCTTTAAGTACAGGTTCTGCCACAACTGACGTCAATGGCAATGCTTTTTCAACACTTACTCTTGGATCTATTGCGGGGAGTTATACCGTTTCTGCAAGTTCCGGTGTGGGATCTGTACAGTTCACAGCTGCGGCTGTTGCAGGCGGGGCGGCCACGATTGAGTTTGATACAATCAGTTCACCACAAACTGCCGGAAATCCATTTGTGATTGCCTTAACGGCTTTTGATAGTAATGGAAATATTGCAGATGGTTACAGCGGCACCGCAAATTTAACTACCACTGCAGGCACCATTACTCCGGGATCTGTAACATTTAATGCCGGAGAGGCATCTTCAAATGTGACTGTAAGCCAGGCTGGAAACAATCTTACACTTTCGGCTGAGGATGGCGTAATCACCGGTACTTCAAATCCATTTAACGTGGAATCTGGAGGAGCCGCCCAGGCAACAATAGTACAGGGTCCAACTCAAACAATTGCGGGTCAGCCAATATCACCGGCACCCTCAGTATTGGTAGTTGATAGTGAAGGTAATCCAGTCAGCGGTGTCAATGTATCAGTCAGTGCGAGCGGTGAAGGACTTGCTCCCGGTAGTGCCTTATCAGGAAGCACAGATTCTAATGGCGTAGCTGAGTTTGGGAATTTGATTATTGAGACTGTGAACACATATACGCTCACCTTTAGTATCGATGCAGCAGGTGTAGCTGCTGTTCAGTCTGGTACGTTCTCAATTTTAGCTGCTGGGGGCGATCCGAGCCTTACAGATGCTTCAGTGCCTAATGGAGTAGCAGGAGATGAGACCGTCATATCAATAACCGTAAGAGATGCTTTCGGGAACCTGGTCACGGGAGCATCAGGATTGTTGTCTGTTAACGTGAGTGGGGCAAATAACGCAAGTGCAGCAATTTCAGAAACAGGTAATGGAATTTACAGCGCTGCTTATACACCGTTAGCATCAGGTACCGATAATATTTCCATTGCATTTAACGGCACGCCTATTTCCGGAAGCCCATACCTTAGTAATGTTACTACAAGCCAAATAGACGGCACTGTATCTTCAGTAATAGCATCGCCTCAATCTGTAGTGGTTGGTAATAGCTCCCAGGTTACTATTCAGCTTAGTGATGCAAATGGCAATGCCATTTCAGGACTGGGTGCCGGTGATTTTAATATATCTGTGACGGGCAATGCTACTGCAGGGACATTAGGCGAATCCACCACAGCTGGAACATATAGATTCAATGTATCTAATACACGGGCGGAACAGGTTACAGTGTCTATTAGCGTTAATGGTGTTTCTCTTGCTGATACACCACTAATTACCTTCACACCTGGTGAGCCAAATCTTCTTGTCATTATTTCTCAGCCTGAAAGCTCAGTGGCGGGAAATCCTATCGCCAACACGCCTGCGGTTCGTGTATCAGATGAATTTGGTAATAATATACCGGGACTGGATATTGATGTGACTGAGCAAGATGGCCAGAACTTCGCGAGTGGCACTGATAGAATTTCAACAAATAGCCAGGGAGTCGCAGAGTTTAACGATCTGGTCATAACAGATGCAGGGCGATATAATCTGGTATTTTCAGAATCTTCAGGTTTGACGGTAACATCGAATGCATTTAATGTGAATGCCGGAAGTCCAGATGCTGCTGAAACGACTGCAACTGTTCCGAATGGTGCAGCCGGTGATGCAACTGCCATCACTATTACTGTACGGGACTCTTTTCAAAATCCGGTTGAAGGAGTTGCCGGACAGCTGGTATTATCTGTCAGCGGTGCAAACACCGGAACAGCATTTACATCTATTACGGATCAGGGGAACGGTGTTTATACAACATCTTATGTGCCAACATCCACCGGGCGCGATGATATTTCTATTCAGCTAGGCGGGGTAGAAATTTCAGGAAGCCCTTACCAAAGTGATGTAATTACAAGCAATGCAGATTCTGTTTCAGTAGTCCAGGATGCGCTGGAAACCTTTGCCGGTGAAAAGATAGCTGGTCCGCCAACTGTCGAAGTGCTTGATGATCTTGGAAATCCGGTCCGCAATGTTGAAGTGATCGTTTCTATTCAGGGGTCAGCTTCCTTTAGTGCAGGTCGTACGTCAGTGAATACGAACAATAGTGGTATCGCTGAATTCAATGATTTGGTTATAGAGACATCCGGTTCTTATACATTGCTCTTCAATGCGATTGGAGTAACAGAAGATGTTTCGACTGGTCCATTTGATGTATTAGCAGCTAATGCGGCATCACTTAGTCGAGTATCAGGAAATAATCAGACTGGAACCGTAACCAGCACACTTGCTGAATCGCTGGTTGTTAGAGTGCTGGACGAATTTGGAAATCCGGTACCAGGTGTACAGGTACAGTTCGCTGTTTCTGATACTCCATCAGGCGCTGTGGGCCAAAGCGTGGGTAGCGGCCAGGTTACGTCAGATTCTGACGGAATTGCTCAAACTACCCTTACACTTGGTGATATTACCGGAACTTACGTGGTAACTGTATCTGCGAGTGGAACCAGCAGCGTATTATTCAGCGCAGTTGCCACAGCATCAGCAGCAAGCACGTTTACTTTTGACCCTATAAGTTCACCACAAACTGCTGGTCAGCCATTCGGTATTCGTATAACTGCGCTCGACAGCCAGGGCAATATTGCAACAGGCTACCAGGGTACGGCTGCTCTTTCGACAGGCAGCGGTTCTATTATTCCGGTTGAAGCAAATTTTGCGAATGGTATTGCCAGCCTGGATGTATCGCTTTCTGCTGCCGGTCAAGGTCAATCAATTGTTGCTACCGATGGATCAATTACAGGCACTTCAGGAACATTTGATGTTCAGAGTGGTGGCGTAAGCACATCAAATTCAACAGTAAGTGTAAGCCCCTCTACACTGCAGGCCGGTCAAACTGCCAGCCTGATCATTGAGGTTCGAGACGGCAGTAACAATTTAATATCTGGTTTGAGCGATGGAGACTTTACAGTAACGGTTTCCGGAAATGCCCAAGCAGGTAATGTGAACGAAGATTCGGCGGGAATCTATTCTGCAAATATAACCAATGAAACTGCCGAGTCGGTAAATGTAACTGTCCAGGCAGATGGTGTAGCGCTCAACGATACACCAACAGTCAATTTTACGGCAGCAAATGCAGCCAATATTTCGATTGTTTCAGGGAATAACCAGACAGGGTCTGTTACACAGCAGCTGGCCGCAGATTTCATTGTGAATATTTCAGACGTGTTTGGAAATAATGTACCGAGCGAAGAGGTCCAGTTTGCTTTTCAGGGTACACCATCAGGCGCTGCCGGACAAAATCTGAGTGCGAATTCAGATATTACCGATAGCAATGGTAATGCGTCCATACGACTGACTCTTGGCGATACTCCCGGAAATTACACGGTTGAAGCTACTTTGACGGGTGTGGGCAGCGTGTTATTTACAGCGACCGCACAGGTTGGAGCACCTTCTCAAATGACGATTGTCACTCAGCCAGGAAATACTCCTGCCGGAGATCCCATAAGTCCATTCCCTGAAGTTCGTATTTCTGACAATGTTGGAAATGCAGTCAGCGGGGCGTCTATCACATTTAGAGAAGAAGGTGGATACACATTAGACGGTGGAACAATTACGAGAACGAGCAATTCTTCAGGCATTGTAGTATTCAATGATCTTATTATTGAATCTGCAGGTCAGTACACTTTAGTATTTGATGCTCTTGCGAGCGGGGTGCCTGACGTAAGTTCTGATTCATTTACCATCAATGCCGGCGCAGGAAGTCCTGCAAATACTACGGCTACCGTATCGAATGGTACAGCAGGGCAACAAACCGACATCAGTATTAACGTTGAGGATGAATTTAATAATCCCGTAGGCGGAGCAGCAGGAGACCTCTCTGTAGTGGTGACTGGAGCAAATAGCGACACGCCAGTTGTTAGCGAAACCACCACAACCGGAATCTACACGGCAAGCTATACTCCAATTAATTCCGGTACAGATAATATTTCTATAGATATAAACAGTCAGGGAATATCCGGAAGTCCATTTTCAAGTAATGTGGCAACAAGTGGTATCAGTAGCAGCGTATCTTCAGTTGCAGCATCTGTTACATCACTTCAGGTTGGAAATAGTTCAACTGTTTCGGTATTGCTGAGAGACGACGTTGGAAATGCAATTAGCGGACTACCTGGAACAGAATTTACAGTTGATGCCAGCGGTAGTGCAACAGTTGGATCAGTTACAGAGACGTCAACAGACGGAACCTACCAGTTCAATGTTGGAAACACGACATCTCAGACGGTCACGGTATCTGTAGTTGTAAGTAGTGTCGCACTTGACGACACACCACAAATCGTGTTTACGGCTGGGAATCCGGCAGATCTGAGGATTATCACCAATCCCGGAAATGCGATTGCAGGCACTGCTATTCCAGGCCCGCCATCTGTGATAATTGAAGACCAATATGAAAATCCGGTTCCAAATGTTAGTGTATCTGTGAGTGAACAGGGTGGAGAACCATTTGCAAGCGGTACGGCTACGATTCAAACCGACGCGACAGGTATTGCAGCATTTGACAATTTAACAATTGAAGCTGCGGGACAATACAATTTAGTATTCTCATCTGCCGGACTGACCAATCAAACCTCAAATGTATTTGAAGTGAGTGCAGCTGCTGCATCATCTGTGATAGTCGATTCTGGCGATGGTCAGACGGGTGAAGTAAGCACAGAACTGTTGAACCCGCTTGTGGTTCAGGTAACCGATGAATTTGGCAATTCAGTTTTCGGACAAACGGTCACGTTTTCGATTACCGGTGAGCCGTCCGGGGCAAACGGTCAATCACTGAGCACCACGTCGGCTACTACCGATGGTTCGGGCGAGGCGTCCACGACGCTGACCCTGGGTGATGCGGTGGGTAGCTACGATGTGACGGGGTCGGTCAGTGGAGCGGGATCGGTGGTGTTTACGGCCTCAGCTACAGCTGGAACAGCTGCGTCATTTGTGTTTGATACGATTGGCTCGCCACAGACGGCCGGGAGTTCTTTTGGTATTACAATCACCGCGCAGGATGGCAGTGGAAATACATCCACCGGGTATAACGATGCTGCCACGCTGACGACGAC
>Ga0209936_1000173_pt1 | contig 42111 bp, 28 predicted proteins | sample SalPonR1_A_D1_MG_FD_185694 | JGI IMG/M metagenome (GOLD analysis project Ga0209936, IMG submission 185694) | Salt pond soil microbial communities from South San Francisco under conditions of wetland restoration - Salt Pond MetaG R1_A_D1_MG... ...
TCTTATGCCTTAGAATACTTGCCAACGCCTTATATGTATTATGGATATCAAGGGGAAACTATTCCCTTTCATTTTCGCGTAGCAGTCCGACCAGATTCATTTTCTCGGGAGGAGACCTATTATATCCGACTCTTTATCCAAAATGAAAGCCAGGAAATCCCTTCGGACGAAGCATTGTTTCACATTAAAAAATACTATTCCATTGAGTGGTTGCAGTAAGTTTTTTGTTTTTCTGACGATTGTCCTGGCTGTTGGAGCCTGTGAAGAATCCGAGATGGATTTGGGAGTGATTCCGCAGATCAGTCTTCAAGAAATGAGTCATGACACGCTCATTCAGTACGATGAGGTGTTGGTATTGCGGATAAAATACAAAGATGGGGATGGGGATTTGGGTTATCCCGATCCCGATCGCTATTCTTTATTTATTCGCGATCTTCGATTAGAAGATTTCGATTCATTTTTTGTTGGTCCATTGGCCCCAATGGATAGCAGTGTTCCGATAGAGGGGGTCTTGAATGTGGAGTTTCCCAGTTTGTTTTTATTTGGGAATGGGATGAGCGAGACCACGCGATTTGAATGCAAGATGGTGGATCGCGCCGGAAATGAGAGCAACTTAATTACCACTCCATCTGTGGTCATTCTTAAAGAGTAAACCTATACATGCAAAATAAAGTCCTTTTTTGGGTAAAAAGCTTCATTCTACTGTTAGGTTCTATTTTTGTGTCTGCAGAAGGTTTTTCTCAGCCCGTCTATATTATGCAGAACCTTACAGTCACAGACTGTGAAGGAACTTTGACCGATAGCGATGAGGGACTTGAGGAGGGGCAGTATAATCACAATGAGGATTTAACCTTCACTATTTGTGTTGATGATGCCGACGAAATTCGCGTTGTTTTTGATTTTTTTGCTACTGAGGAAAACCTGGATATTCTAAATGTTTATGATGGTCCGGACACAAATAGTCCTTTGATTGCCAGTTTATCCGGGATTATTAATCCACCGCCGTTAATTCTGGCGACGAGTGGTTGTATTACGTTTCAATTTAGTAGTGATGAAAGTATTGCCGCTGCGGGTTGGTCTGCCAATTGGGAAGTGACCGTGAACGAGCCTCCACTGCCCACTTTAGTTCTTCCAGAATCTCCGGAGTGTCCCCTTTCGAGTCTTCTTTTTGAGTTAGACATCCCCATTCCCTGTGATCAATTTACTCTGGATGCCTTTTCGTTAGTGGGCCCGGGTTCTTATTCTGTTTCTTCTATTGATTTGTTGGATTGCGATTCTACGACACAAATGGCTTCTTCTTTTGAAGTGTCGTTCTCTTCTGAAATTGATATTCCGGGTTCTTTTCGACTATTTTTTGAGGGTGAAATTTTTGATGCATGTGGTGAATCTCATCCTTTTTCTACAAATGCTCTTTTTGAAGTTGCAAATTGTCCTATAACAGTAGAAATCGAACAACTGGAACGGGCCTGCCGAGGCGATTGTGGACGCTTAGAGGCTTTAGTCAGAGGGAATGACGCCGGTGATTTTACTTTTGATTGGTCACATACAGGCTTGGATGATGCAGAAGTTCCTATTTGTCCAGATACGAGTGTTCAAGTTACGGTAGAGGTTACAGACTTGACGAGCGGATCTATGGCAACAGACACCTTTTTATATCTCCCTTTTCCCGACCCCCAATTCCTCAATCCATTAGAGGGTGATACGGTTTGCTCCAGTCGTGGAGATCATATATATAGCGTATCACCAGTGGGCGGGCAGTTTTATTCCAGCGTCATTCCGGATTGGGAGCGTGAGAGTGGCCGATACCAATTTTGGCGATGGAACAATTCCAGTGATTTGAATCAGGATATCATTGAGTATGTAGACCCCAATGGCTGCCGGACACAAGATACCGTTTGGATTCATGCCGTTTGGGCGGGAAGTCTCCAATCAAGTTGTTTAGAAGCGGGGACTTTTGAATTAAATGGAGGGAACCCAACCGGGGGTGTGTGGTCGGGCCCGCATACCACACCCGATGGCGAGTTTGATCCCGTTCAATCAGGGGATTTTGTAGTGAGTTATACGGCAACGAATGGATGCGTTTCAAGCAAAACTATTCGCGTATTAGATACCATAATCATGCCTGATATAGATACGATTTGCCGCACTCAGCGGGTATTTTTAGAAGCCGAGCCTTATGGAGGTCGTTGGAGTGGCCCCGGTATTGTAAATACAGTAAATGGACGACTAGATGGCTGGCGTCCCAATCCCGGAAATACATATACTTACAGGTATCAATTAGAGGGATGTTCGGCTGAAATGGACATTCATATTCGGGACATTCAGGCGGGCCCGGACCGAACTCGTTGTGTGGGGGACAGCCTACTGAATGTTTTTCCCGCTGGAGACTGGACCGGACCGGCTCCTTATATAGATAGTATTCAGGCCTTCGATATTAGCGGTCTTTCGCCAGGTGTGTATGATTTCAGGTTTACGGCTTTCGGGTGTTCAGACCGCTTTGAATTACAGCTTGTGGATGTCCGAATGGAGGAAGAATCGCCTCTGAATTTTTGTTTAGTGAATGACACTTTTGCTCTCAACGATTATATATCGTTTTTCCCGGCTGCAGGAACTGCCAGTGGTTCAGGTATTTTCTATATGGACGATGAGTTCTTTTTCAACCCGATCCTTTCGGGTCCGGGACGACATCCGATCGCCTGGGATGCTTTGGGATGTTCAGACACTTTGTGGTTTGAAGTGGAGTCTCCAGCTGATATTCCTGATTATTCATTTTGTGATCGCAGTTCGACGGAGTTTCTAACCGCTACTCCGGCTGGAGGATATTGGCGCGGTCCCGGCTTTTTGGATGAGGCTTCCGGACTTTTTGATCCCCAATCTTTGCCGGTGGGTTTTCACACCATATACTATATTGCGCCTTCTGGTTGTGAAACGCAGGCCGAAATCGAGATATTTGAGTTCGAAGAGGCCGAAATTGTGAATCTGGCGCAGCAATATTGTTTTAACGATAGCTTAATTATTGTTCAGCTTCGACCTCCTGGCGGAGAGTTTACAATAAACGGTCAATCTGGTATTTCCCAGTTTCGGCCTTCGGAGTTGGGCAGCGGAAATCACGAGTTGAGCTATGAACGTGGGACCGGGGCATGCGCTTCCAGTGATCGTCAGTTTATTACTATTCTTCCTCCTATTGAAGGAACAGTGTCGGCTTCTGCCGATACATTATGTCCGAATCAAAGTACTGAAATAGAAGTAGTAAGCACGGGTGGTCGCGGCCAACGAGTAACGACATGGGACCAGGGTTTAGGTTTTGGAGCCAGCCATATTGTCCGGCCTACCGGAAGTTCCTGGTATACAGTAAGTGTGGAAGATGAGTGCTCCCTGCCCTTCGAGGATAGTTTATTTATTTTCCAATATCCCCCCTTTTCATATGGACAAGAACAAGGGCCAGCTGTTTGTTTTGAGGATTCCACTTATGCAGAAATTCAATTAGATACATCAGATTATCTCATTCAGTGGATGGTAGGGGAGGAGCATATAGGGAATCGATACGTGGGTTCTCCGGGGATTTACTCTGTACAGATTACTGAGCGCATTAGCGGATGTGTCCAAGATAGTTTTATTGAATTACCAGGCTCACCTCCCATTCGTGCAAATATGACTCGGATTCCCAATCAGGATTGCATTGATAATATCGAAAATGAGATAGAGGTCATTGATCTGAGTGTAGGATATACTCAGGGTCAGATTGATTTTGGAGATCAGTCAGGAGTATTTACGTTTCAAGCCGGTGAAATTTTGAGGCATGAATACCAGGATACCGGCACCTTTACGATACAACTCATAGTGGAAAATGAACTGGGATGTATAGACTCCATTCAGGATACCATTTGCGTTGAGAACATTGCTCGGATTTTTGTTCCCAACGTCTTTAGTCCCAATGGCGATGGTAGGAATGACGAGTTTTTTTTCACTGCATTTGGAATCAGGGATGTTGAATGGGCCGTATATAATCGATATGGGGATCAACTCTTTGTTTCCCAATCCATATTTGATTCTTGGGACGGCACATTTCGCGGAAAGATTATGGATACGGGTGTATATGTGCTCCGAATTTCATACACCGACATTGGAACGGGTGAACGAGGGTTCTATCACGGATCCATTACTATCGTTCGATAGGAATTCGAATTCGGGAATAGATAGATAATAAGTTCGTTTGGAGTCGGGCTTCTCAGATACCGTCTTAGCGCATTTTCGGTCTTCGTCGTTTGCGCGATCGACCCATCTGCTGAGCCTGACGCATATTGGAGGGGTTCAGTGCTCCGCGGTTTTTAAGCCCTGTTTGAATTTGATCAATTTGAGATTGAATGGTCGGTTCTGTGACATTAAAGTCTTTCACCTTTCGCATAATGATTTTAACCTTATTCCAATTATTCTTTTTTAGGTGAATGCCGGCCAATTGTAATTGCACCATTGCACGTTCATTATCGGTAGGTAACTTAAGGTTTTGAGCTATTTTGAATAGGTCTTCGGCTTCAGATTCTTGCCCTCGCTGCATAGCGATAGAGCCTTTCATGATGTAATAATAAGCTCGATTGGTGACGTATAGCCATTTGGGGTTTAAAGTCAAGTTTAACCTTTTTTCTGCCCCGTCCAAATCCTGAGCTTCAATCAATTGAGCCGCGGTCTGAACAGTTCCCAGTAAAACATAACTCACCAGAAAAACAATTCCAACGAGAAGCAAAGGAAGGGCGTACCAAAAGCCAAATGCAAAAGCCAAAGCTATGCCTCCCCCTATAAAGAGAGCCGTCAAGCTGAGCTTCAAATATATATTCATGGTGTACATAGGTCGTCATTTTAGTTTAGCAACACAAAGGTAATGATTATTGAGCGCGTATTGTTTGAGTCAAAAGAGATAATAAGGGTTGCTATTTATTTATTGCAGATACTTGATTTACAAATACAGCATTCGGCCCTACCTCAATGAAGGTCCCATCAGGAAAGGCCTTTTGTAATTTTTTCTGGAATGGAGTCAAGGTGTTTTCTTCCTCGTCTTTCGGTTTAATTGTATTTACAAATAGCAGGCCGTTCTTTTTCAAATGCGTTTTGAGTTGTTCGATAAATTTATTTGTAGTAAAAAGTGTGGGTATTTCATCTTCTACGAAAATATCCATACAAATCGCGGAAAAGGTTTTTTGTTGTTGCGATAAAAAGTCTTTTGCATCTACTTCATACAGGTGTACGGGCGACTTCAGGTCATTCAGGGTGTATTTAGAGGCGAGATAAATGACATTCGCATCCTTCTCTATGCCTGTGTACTGAAACTCATGCCCCATTTTTTCCAAAATGGCAGGGATAGATCCCAGGCCATAACCCAGAATCAAGAAGTCGGAACCGGGGAGATCGGACCAGCTTGTGCGCTTAAAGGTCTGTACGAAGTTATCGTATAAGTCTCCGTGGGAGTAAACAGCCTTTGCTGTACTCAACATAAACCTACCTTTTGATAAGCTCACATATAAGTGGGGGTTTAAGTCACTTGGGGCACTTTCAATGTGTATTTCCCGAAAGTAACTTAGGATTCGTTGCCAGAAGGAGATTTTTCCCATGAGCGAAAGGTTGATGTCCAATCAAATAGATGCTGGTAAATATCGCGGTCTTCTTCATTCAAAATTTGGGCTCGGCGATCCATCACCAGCTCAGCTGTTTCCAGCGCCTTATCAAGCCTATAAGTCTTCCATCCGGTATGTCCTCCCCAACTAAAAGAAGGAATAAACGTGCGAGGGAACCCGCCTCCAAAAATATTTGCATGAACGCCTATAACTGTGCCCGTATTAAACATGGTATTTATACCACATTTAGAGTGATCGCCCATAAAAAGACCACAAAATTGTGATTCTGTATCTGTAAAACGCTTTCTAGTATAGTCCCAAATTTTCACGTTTTTATAGTTATTTTTCAGATTAGAATTGTTGCTATCGGCTCCAATATTACACCATTCTCCAATAACGGAGTTTCCTAAAAAGCCATCGTGGGCTTTATTTGAATATCCTGTGATGACGCAGTTGTTGATTTCACCACCTACTTTAGAAAATGGTCCAATAGTGGTATTGCTATAAATTTTAGCCCCCATTTTTATCACGCTGTTCTCTCCCAATCCAAATGGCCCTCTTATTAGGGCTCCCTCCATAATTTTTGCATTTCGGCCGATATAAACCGGACCCTCGGAAGCATTCAATATCACACCCGGGTCAATAGTTGCACTTTTTTCTATGAAGACGTTTTCTGCATTGACTGCAATAACGTTATCAGGGATGGGAGCTCCTGTGCGTAATTCAGTCATTTTTCCGATATCGGTCTTCAATTGCTGACCGTTCATTTGGAAAATATCCGGAAGCCTTTTCAATTGATGTAATGGAGTTTCTGTTAGTTGATATCCGATCAGCTCATCCAGATCATCATTTTCCATGAGATTCTCGAACTGACCTTCATCTAAACGAACGGCTATTAATTCGTCCCCCTTCATTAAGGCCTCATTATAATCCAGTTGCTGGATAAGCCTCACGAGTTGGTCATTTGGCATTACAGTGCCATTAATCACAAAATTTTCTTCGGCAATAGAAATTGGGTATTTCGCGGATAAGTAATCTTGGGTTATATAGGAGACCTGGCCTTTCAACCAAATGCTCCATTTTTCAGTTATGGTGAATAAGCCAACCCTGAGTTCGCATGTTGGGCGTGTAAATGTGAGGGGCAAAAAGCTATCTCGCCTGTCGTTATCAAAAAGTATAATGTTTGTCATACTGAACACTTAAAAAAATAGCCCTGTACTGGTTAAACAGCAAGGGCTATGTCAATATTATAATAGAAGCGTGTTTAATCTTCTTTAGTCTCTGTTTTCTTAGAGAATTTTGCGAATTTTTTGTTGAATTTATCAATTCTTCCAGCAGTATCTACATACTTCATTTTACCCGTGTAAAAGGGATGAGAGTAGCTGGAAATCTCTAATTTCACTAATGGATATTCATTTCCATCTTCCCAAACAATGGTTTCATCCGTTTCAGCGCATGAACGGGTTAAGAAAGCCTCATCGCACGAAAAGTCTTTAAAGACTACGGTACGGTAATTTTCTGGATGTATATTCTTTTTCATAACTCACCTATTTTCTAAAGGACTGCAAATATAAAACTATTTTCAATGAAAGTCCAAAAATAAGTGAATAATACTATGTGTAGTAAAAAAGTTAGGAGGTGTGGGTTCAACGGAGAGGATTATTAGCGGGGAAATCATTTTCAAAATAATTTATTCTCAAGGTTCATTAAAAAACGAATTGCTATTAAAACAGCGACTTTAAATTACTTAGGCTCCCGCGATTATGGTTCCGATCAGGAAAGCAATCAAGCATACCATCATACTACCTATAGCGTATAAGAAGAATTGTATAAACTGGCCTGACTGAAGAAGTTCAAATGTTTCTGCGGTAAAGGTTGAGAACGTACTAAGTCCCCCGCAGAGCCCCACTGTTAAGCCCAACTTTATGGAGTCAGGAAATTCAGTTGTACTTAATGATAGGTAAGAAAGATACCCTAAGATCAAACTGGCTAGCACATTAGCTAATAGGGTTTGTAGGGGATGGGTAATTGAGACGTTAAAAAAAGGTACGAATGTAAGTGCATAGCGCAAGAGGCTACCTAGTCCACCACCAATAAAAACAATTAACCAATCCATTGTAATAATCCAAAGTTAACACTATTAATGAGATCCTTCCTTTACTCCGGAGATGAAACGGATGATTTTTTTTCGGGTTTAATAACAAACCCTAGCCCAATGTATAGAATTAATAGGCAAGCAGACAAAAGGATAAGGGAAGTTAAATAGGGTAACCGTACAGTTCCTATTGCGATAAGAATGAGTGCAAACTGGCAACTTAATAAAATGAAGGTGGTCTGAACATCTGAAAACCCAGCATCTATAAACTTATGATGGATATGATTTCGGTCTGCTATGAGTGGAGACTTTCCCTTTAAGATACGCAACAAAAAAACACGGGTTGTATCAACGAAGGGCAAAATCAGTGCTGCGATTACGATATTCGGAGCATGAAATATAGCAAACTTTGATTCAGAATTTATGAGATCGTGGTCTGTTTGGAGAAAAGACAAAGTGAGATAAGAGATGCTAAATCCTAAAATCATTGCTCCGGAATCGCCCATGAAAATTTGAGCTGGGCTCCAATTATACCAAAGGAATGCTATTGAGGTTCCACATAAAGCACAGGCAAATAAGGCGAGTCCGTGCTGGTCGATAACAACAAACCAAAAAAAGAAAAAACACCCCAACATTGTGGAAAGACTAGCACTTAAAGCATTGATCCCATCTAATAAATTAATACCATTAATTATGGTGAGAATTAAAAAGACGCTAAACACATAGGAGGTTCCTGTAGAAAGATCATCGAGTCCAAAAAGTCCAAAAAGGTTTGTGATGTAGGTCTCGCTAAAAAATACAATGATTAGAGCAACAAAAAGTTGCCACAGTAATTTCAGCCAGGGGTTTAACGCTCGAATATCGTCCCAAAGCCCAATAACTAAAAGAAAAAACATGGACAAGAAGATATACTTAAATGTGCCTAAGGAAAATGTCGGTGCGATACAGGTGAAGGGAATGAATAGGCCCAGGAAAATATTGAATCCGCCCAAATGGGGAATGCTTTGTTTATGATTTTTTCGTATTGAGTTAGGATGATCTAAAATTTGATATTTATAGCAAAAATTTATGGTAAGAGGAATAGTGAAAAACACCAATGCCAAAGATAGGATAAAGGTGAAGCTAAAAACAGCTATTATTTCATTTTCTGACAGAATGCTCCAATCTTGAAATGGCATAATCTGTATATCAATTTTTGTCGAGTAAACCTACAAGTTTGCAGTACTAGAATAACAATATAGAAAGAAAAATATAAAAACCATGAAATGCAGACGTTCACCTCAGTCCTTTCGGTGAGGGTTGTTGTAAAAGCTTGATTTGGAAACCTAGCCCCTTATTTACTCCTCTGAAGATTGAAATGAGGTGGGTGTGGATGAAATCCAAGCGTCAAGGTTTTGACATTCTGAGAATTCTTGAGAAACTTCAATATAGGTGGTTTCTCTTTTATTCCTCATCCAATTCATGAGGGTTTCACTTTTTTTATTTTGCGAAGTCATTTGTTGAATTTTGGCATAATCTGACTTCAAACTTGCTTTATGTGGGTCTGTTCGGGATACCAGCTTTACAATCTTATAAAGTGTTTCACCCGATCTAGACCTGTATTCTATAGGCTTTGTGATGTCACCCACTTCAAGAGTATCCAAGGCAAAATACACCTCGGGTTCTAAGTCCCCGACTTCAAAAAAATTATCTCCAGATTGATTATTAATCACTCTACCTCCATTGTTATAAGATTGAATGCCAGAATATCCGTGTAAGCGCACCGCTGCCTCAAAGGTCAGCGAGTCTGCCTCAAGAAGACCTCTAATTTCCAATAATCGTTTTTCCGACCTTTGGTAATCGTCGTCCTCAAGTTCAGGCTTTAGCAAGATATGCTGAGTATGAATATTGTTTCCTCGGCGCTCTAATAATTTGATAATATGAAATCCATATTCAGATTCAACGACCTCAGAAATCTCATCTGGTTGTAAATTGTAGGCAGCAGCTTCGTATTCCGGCACTAAGCTTCCCCTTTTCATCATACCTAGGTCACCGCCATTTCGAGCTGATCCGGGATCATCTGAATAAAGCCTCGCCATTTGAGTAAAGCTGGCAGAATCACTCAGAATTTGTTGTCGAATGTTTCTCAGTTTTTCTTCTGTTTGTTCTTTTTCTTCGGGAGTAACGTCAGGTTTGATTACAAGTTCCTGAATCTCCACTTCAGAATTATAGTAAGGAACACTATCCTTCGGCATCGATTTGTAAAATTCAATGACTTCTGAAGGAGTGGCCGAAGCACTTGCCATAACTTGGTTTCGCATTTGTTCGGCCAGCATCTGGTTTTTCATTTCGCGACTCATTTCTCGCCTTACCTCCTCGACAGTCTTCCCGTAATAAGATTCGAATTGTCCAATATCATTATTCATCATTTGCAAAATCTGCTCAATACGACCATCGATTTCGGCCTTCACTTGCTCTTCTTGAACGACGACACTATCGAGCTTCGCTTGGTTTACCAAAAGTTTTTGAGCTAATATCCCTTCAAGTATTTCACATTTTTCTTTCTCGCCTATCGTTTGTCCCTGATCTCTGAGATAGGCTACCTGCTCCTCAATGTCTGATAGCAATACTAATTCGCCACCAACTTTGGCTATCACCTTATTGACTAACCCCGTTTGGGCAGATACATTGAAATGGATTATGAAAGTAAATGCAAAAGCAATTATTCCTGAAATTCTCATTTTAGATTTATTTTTACCGTATTGCTATTAACGGCTTTTTCATATAGATTTTCTCTATAGTCTTTCAAAAAGGCTTCTTTCCGTTGATGTAAGATATAACTTTTAATGTCATCTTCAACGAAGCTCATGGGTGCTAACTCGCCCTGATTTTTAAATTGAATAACATCCAATAACAAGGTTTCTTCTTCGCCAAGTGATTTTCTCATTACTTTGTCTGTCTTATTCAATAAGGCATTATCTTTAATGGGCAGTAAACTTAGAAGTTCTGTTTTACCCCACCAAATGTTAGGGTCCAGATTATAATTGTTGGCATAAAGCTCAGCAAGTTTCCCCCATTTCTCCTCGGTGAAGGAATCGTTTTGTTCCCAATGTTTTTCCAGCTCATCGGCAGAGATGTTTGTATTGGTTATAATTATCCACCGAATGGCAAAAATGGGCTCTGCTAAGATGAAGGAAGCTTTGTTTTTCTTATATTGTTGAGCTATATCCCTTTGGGTAATGTTGCTATCTAGCTTTTCACGGGCAATTTCCTGTTGGAATTTATGAATCAGTAGGGATTTTCGATATTCATCTACCATTCGTTGAATTTCAGCGTCAGCTTTCAAGTTTTTTTCTGCCTCTATTTTTATTAACTCCTCTTTCACCCAGCGCCTGATATATGTATTTATAGCTCGGGCACTGTCCTCACCGTAGAAATTCTCACCAAACATATTATCCAGGTTCTGTTCTGTCAATTTGGATTTACCCACTTGTGCAATAACCAAGCTTTGATCCTTAGTTCCAGATGGAGGGAACAGTTGATCACAGCCCATAATTATGAGTGCTGGCAAAAGTAAGAGAACCTTAATGTAGGTCGATCGGTCATATTTAGTAATTGACAAGTAGATCATTTTTCTTTAAACTGATTGCTCGGAATGTAGTGTTTTTTAGAAGAGTGGTCAGCATTATTTGTAGGACCTAATAAGTGATTTTAATTCTCTTTTATAAGTTCGAATATCATATTTATTCTGCAAATGATTAATCCACTTTTCTTCCAATTCATTTTGGTAATCTGAAATAACGTAACCTCGGGCCTCTTCTAAGGTTTTTACCTGGGAGGGAATGATTTCCTGAATCCAATTAAATGTGCAGCCATCGTTATTTTTCTTCACATCGAATAGGACATTTTCTTGCCAACTTAGAGATTTATCCGTTTTTCCTTTTTCAAGTAAAGAGGATGTGTAGGTTAATTGTACACTGTCTTTATTCATGAGACCGATCGTTTTACTGAGCCCTCTGCGCATAAGGTGTTTTGTAGCTTGATCACACGCTTTAGAGGATGAAGATGCGAGTTTAAATTCTAATAGCCGAGCGCGATCATTCCAGCGATATTTTTCCTTGTTCTGAGTATAAAAACGTTTCAGTCCTGCAGTATCCTGAGGGGCTTTATCCCAAACATTGTCTTTGGTGATTTCGAATAGCAAAATGCCTTCTCGGTATTCTCTCATTAAATGTCTAAACTCAGGGTATTTTTCTTCCAGCTGGTTTTCTTCAAACTCGATAGCCGATTCCGTGATGAAATTTTCATACATTTTGTCAAAGGCGTCCTTAGATTTCATCTTCCGATCAAGTCGAAGACGCTCACGGGTATTGCGTTTTAAGTATTGAATGAAATCATTTCGGGTTTTATAAAGGCTTGTTCCGAATTGAAAAAGAGTATCAATATCCTGAAATTGGGGAGATTCCCAATCGTAACGAGTAAAATTTGTCGGAAGATTTGAGCGGAATTCTTTTATCCACTTTGAAGTTTCTTTGAATGGGGCTTCATCTTTAATTTGCTCAATTAAAGATGCTTGAGCAATATCTAAACGATGAGTGTATTTCAACTCAGATAGAATTTCAGCCCGGACATCTTCATAGGATCTGTCTTGGGGTCTAATGCGGTCACCACGCATATATATGTGCCAACCCAAACTGGACTCAATGGGTTGTGTATAATCACCATGCTCCTCAAGAGCGAAGACAGCCTCTTCGATGTGCTCCTCATACGTATTAGGCTCAATATACCCTAAATAGCCGTCATTATACTTGGTCTTATCATCTTCCGAGTATTTTAGGGTCGCATGTTTGAAGGATGTTCCGGTTTCAAGAGATTCGTGTGCTTGTTCGATTTTTTCAATTTTTCTATCTCTTTCTCTTTCCTGATTTGGACTATTGGGCTTGGGCTTCCGGACAAAAATATGAGAAAGCTGAATTCGCCCAAGTGCAGGTCGTCTGTCCAATACTTTTATTAAATGGACTCCCATATCTGAATTGACTGGGCCACCGACCTGACCGGTGTCAAGTTGATAGGCCAAATCCTCTACTTTTTCAAACCCCTTGGCAAATGGGGCCGAGAGGTATCCAATAACGCCTCCATTTTCTTTGGTGCCGGGATCATCTGAATATTGAGCCGCTAATGCCGCAAACTCATTTTCTGCATTTTCTTTTATTTGAACTAACTTTTCCCGGGCTACTTTTTCCTGTTCTTCTGATTCTGCAATCAGAACGATATGAGCTAATTTGATTTCGTATTGCTGCCTTTCAAAAGTCTCCCGGGCTACATTTTCTTGAAGTTGTTTGTCCAATAGGTAGTTCTTGGATAACTGTCTTCTATAGGTATTCAACTCCTCTTTCAGGTGAGGAAGAGTGTCCATTTGTTGGTCTAAGGCAGCTTTTACTTTTAACTTAAAATTCTTATAAAGGCGTAGATACTCTTTTATATCAGTCTCAGTAGCTTTCGTGCTATTGTTCTTTTCAAAAACATATTTGAACTCCTCAGTGCTAACTTCCAGGTCATCCACTGAAAATAAGACTTCAGTTTGAGCAAGAATCCCAAAAGGAATCAAAATTGTAAATAGGAATACAGATAGTTGAATACAATACTTTTTCATAGGTGAAATGCTACTTAAGTTAAATGTATGGAATTGGTTTAAATGCCTAGATCAAAGCCGATATCAGAACGGAAGTATTTGCCTTCGAATTGTACCTGCATTGCTCCTTTTTGGCTTCTAAGTTTTGCTTCTTTGGGATCTTGGTGAAGACCAATGCTTCCCATAACTCGCCCACCGGAAGTAAATAGGCGGCTACCTTCTTTTTTTGTTCCGGCATGGGCAAAAATAGCGATTGAGGAATCTTCAGGTAAACGAATCTCTTTCCCTTTCTCGTATGCGACGGGGTAGCCTTCGCTGGCAAGGATGGTACATACTGCGGATTCACTTGAAATCTCAATTTTTGATCCTGCCAAATTTTGGGTAGCACTGGATTTCAATAAATTCACGAAATCGCCCTGGATTCGTGGTAGAACAACTTGGGTTTCTGGGTCACCTAACCGGCAGTTATATTCAATAACAAACGGCTCATTATTGACAAGGATCAAACCTAGAAATAAAAAGCCTGAATAGGGGGCTCCTTCGATTTCCAGCCCTTTTAGAGTAGGTTCTAAAACTTTACGTTCTACTTTTTTAATAATGTCTTTAGTGATGCCCGGGACTGGGGAAACTGCACCCATACCACCCGTATTTAGGCCACTATCACCCTCGCCAATACGTTTATAGTCTTTTGCTACGGGTAAAAGTACATATTCTCTTCCGGCGCACAGAGCAAAAACCGAAAATTCAAGCCCCTCTAAAAAAGACTCTATAACTAGAGTGTTTCCCGCTTCTCCAAACTTCCCATCTAAAATAGCTTTAGCCTCCTGAATGGCTTCGTTTTGATCAGTTACAATCAACACACCCTTTCCGGCAGCCAGGCCGTCGGCCTTTAGCACGTATGGGCTGGGTTGAGATTGAATGTAATCTATAGCTGAGTTGAGTTGGGATTGATTAAAAGATCGGTACTTGGCTGTAGGAATCCCATACTTATCCATAAAGGCCTTAGCGAAAGCCTTGCTTCCTTCGAGTCTGGCTGCAGCCTGACGAGGTCCTATAATCAAAAGCGAATCCAGAGAGGGGGCTGATTGGAGGCGATCTACAAGCCCATCCACTAATGGTGCCTCAGGACCGATTACCAGCATGTCAATATTCATGGACTTGATGAAGGTTGTAATTTCAGAGAGGTTTTTCCAATCGATTTCGATGTTTGTGCCAAGATTTGCAGTACCTCCATTCCCAGGAGCAATGTACAGCTTCTCCACCTCGGTACTTTGACGAATTTTCCACGCCAACATATACTCTCTACCTCCACTACCTAGCAATAGAATATTCATATAAGTTAAATTTTTATACGCGATCAAAGATACAACCTCACTCTTAAAATAGCACACCACAATTCAGCTAACTTTTATTTGTGGTGACTTTATCGTATTTTTGTATTACTTAAATTTTAAATATGTATGAATATTTTTCTGGTCAGGTAATGGATAGGCGTCCCGACCACTTAATACTTGAGGTCGGAGGAATCGGTTATAAATTCCATATTAGTCTCCACACATTTGAAGATTTAGGAGACAAGAAAGAGGTGAGACTGTGGGCGTATTTGCATGTGAAAGAGGATGTTATGGCTTTGTATGGGTTTAGTGCCAGAGAAGAACGCGCTGTCTTCCAAGAGTTGATCAAAGTGAGTGGAATCGGGACATCTACGGCCAGATTAATTTTATCGTCACTAAAAGCCGGCGAGGTTAAAGCAGCGATATTGAGTCAAAATACGTCTGTATTCAAAGCAGTTAAAGGAATTGGAATGAAAACCGCTCAGCGATTGATTTTGGACTTAAAAGATAAAATTGGAGATATTGATGCAGGAGAGGTAAGCCTTGGAAGCACCGGCGGCAATGATATTTTTACGGAAGCTGAGTCAGCATTGAAGGCCCTGGGATTTCCTCCGGGTAAAATAAAAAAGGCTCTTAGCCAGTTAAGTCAATCAAATGATTTCGACAATGTTGAAGATATTATAAAAGCAGGTCTTAAAAAACTTTCATGATTGTGAAAAAGTACCTTATATTTGCACTTCATATACAGAAAACAAGGCCATTCCTTGATAATCAAGACATTAGACTAAAGAAACTTCCTATCGAATAGACTTTTTACCAGCAATCGAACTCAATTAGGTTGAAATATAGCATATGACGCAAAAGCACCTAGTGTTCTTCGCAGGTATTCTGTATGCGGTAGGAATGTACAATATCCATACAGTTACGGCATTTTCATCTTCCATCGGGAAAGGTGATACACTTTTAATGGATCTGAATTCTAAGGATTTAGACACTATTCCTATACAAGATCGTCAGGGGGATTTCTTGACAAACCCCAATCGCAACCCCTACGACTTGCAGGATCCTTCAAACGTAGATAAACGTGTAGAACTCGATCCGGAAACGGGAAGGTATATCATCTCTGAACGAATTGGCGACGAGTATTTTCGAGCGCCAACTAGTATGACTTTTTCGGAATATTTAGATTGGAAAGCGGAAGAGCAAGAGCGCAATTACTTTGCTCGATTGGCTGGCGTATCTACGGGTAAAAAAGGAAGTAAGGGCCTTCAAGATCCGCTTGAAGAATACAGCAAGGGGGAAAATTTGGCAGATCGCTTATTTGGTGGTCGGGAAGTAAGTATTCAGCCGCAGGGAAATATCGATTTGATCTTTGGAGCAAGATATCAAAACATCGAAAATCCAGCTTTGCCCATTCAACAGCAACGACAGTTTCTTTTTGACTTTAATATGGATATTCGTCTGAATGTCACGGGACAAATTGGTGAGAAACTTAGTCTGGCTACAAATTTCAACTCTCAAGCTCAGTTTGACTTCGAAAACCAATTAAAGCTGAAGTTTGATAGTGAACAGTTTAGTGAAGATGATATCCTTAAAAATATTGAAGCTGGAAATGTAGCCCTGCCGCTGCGGTCCAACCTGATCCAGGGTAGTCAAAGCTTGTTTGGAATCAAAACGGAATTACAATTCGGACATTTGCGTTTGACTGCAATTGCCTCTCAACAACGTGGCCGACAAAAAGAGATCACCGTACAAGGAGGGAGTCAGGTACAGCAATTTGAAGTACGTGCTGACAACTACGATGAAAACCGACACTTCTTTTTAACTCATTTTAATCGGGATAATTACGAAGAGGCGCTCAAGAATCTTCCACAAATTAACTCATTGTTTAAAGTAAATCGAATCGAGGTTTGGCGAACAAACATCCAAAATGAAACCGAGCGTTTGCGCGACATCGTAGCTATTGCTGACTTGGGAGAACCCGAACGGTTTGTAGTTCGCAATGAAGATCAATTTCGCCGGCAAATGTTCCCCCCTGAACTATTGGCCCTTAACGGGCGTACCCCACTACCGGATAACCGCTCAAATAAGTTATACGACCAAATTATCAATGATCCGGCGGCATTGAAATCTCCAACCACGATTCCAAGGCTTTCTTCAAGTCCTTACAGTTTAGAAACGGGTCGCGATTTTGAATTGAAGCGCGCTCAGAGAATTCGGGAAAATGAGTATACCTTAAACGAACAATTGGGTGTCTTAACATTAAATACGCCCCTTCGACAGGAGGAAGTACTTGCAGTAGCCATAGAGTACGACTATAATGGAAAAACGTATCGCATTGGCCAATTTTCCACTGAGGCCGAAAGCGATAGTACACGGGTATTAGTTACAAAAATGCTGAAAACAGCTACTCCTGATGTCCGAAATGCACTATGGGACCTCATGATGAAAAATGTGTACAGCGTCGGGGCTTATCAAGTGGATCCGGCTACCTTTAATCTGGATATTTATTTCGATGATGCCGGCGAAGGGTTTAAACGATTTTTGCCGGAACCCGGTAAGTTAGGTAGACCTCTATTACAGCTTTTTAACCTCGACCAACTCAATGCCCAAAATGACCCTCAGCCTGACGGTCGCTTTGACTTTGTGCCTGGCGTAACGATAAACACGCAACTCGGGAAAATTTTCTTTCCGGTCCTTGAACCTTTCGGATCCTCATTAGAGGAATCGCTGGACGACCCAGCGACTTACCGCAAATATGAATATCAGGAACTTTACGATTCTACAAAGTTTATTGCTCAGGAATATCAGGAGAAGAACCGATTTTTAATCCGAGGTAAGTTTGAGTCATCCGTTACCTCAGAAATATCTTTAGGGGCTTTTAATATTCCCGAGGGTTCCGTTCGCGTTTCAGCGGGAGGGGCGGTCTTACGAGAAGGAGTGGATTACGAGGTGGACTATTCCATTGGTCGGCTGCGAATTATCAACGAATCTTATCTGGCATCTGGGGTACCTATTAATATCAGTTTTGAAGATCAATCACTTTTCAGTTTCCAAAACAGGAATATGCTCGGTCTGAGAGCAGATTATGAACTGAACGACCAAATCATTTTAGGGGGTACATATATGCATTTGTGGGAGCGGCCGATTACCCAGAAGGTAAATATTGGTGATGACCCGATTAATAATCGCATCATCGGCCTCGATGCTAGCTATGATGCTGAAGCGCCCTGGCTGACGAAAATAGTGGATAAGATTCCCGGCCTGGAAACCAAAGCTCCTTCATCCATTTCAGCATATGTTGAGGGTGCAGCCCTGATTCCTGGATTTTCCCGAGCTATCAATCTAGAGAGTGACGAGGGCGGATCAGTCTATATTGACGATTTTGAGGGTACAGCAGCCCGAATTGATATTTCACAGCCTCTTGACCGTTGGAATTTGGCCAGTATACCTCAAAATGACCCCCAGAATAACCATCCGTTATTTATGGAGTCCGCTTTAAATGATTCTCGCTTGACGACCGTGAACCGCGCACTCATTAATTGGTATCGATTGGATCGAAATATTGGAGGTGCCCAGAGTGATCCGTACACGCGAATTGTAGACCAAAATGAGATATTTCCAAACCGAACGATCCAACCTGGATTGAATATTTTCCGTCCGATGGACATCACCTTTTATCCTAGTCGACGAGGCCCATATAATTATGATGTGCCCAATGGAACGGCGTATTCTGCCGGAGTGGATGAGGCGGGACGATTGAAAGACCCGCAAAGCAGATGGGGGGGGATTATGAGAGGCTTAACGGTGAATGATTTTCAGGCGAGTAATATTGAATATATCGAATTTTGGATGCTTAATCCCTTTATGGCGACAGCGAGTCAGGTGGATCCGGCGGAAAGGGGTTATCTGTACATTGATCTCGGAAATATCTCTGAGGATATTTTAAAAGACGGTCGGGCAGCTTTCGAAAACGGCCTTCCGCGGCCAGGGCAGCAGATCGCATTGGATACGACAAATTTAGGTGTCGTTCCACTGACAGTACCCTTCGTAAATGCCTTTGACAATGATCCGGCTGTTCGGGAAGTTCAGGATGTTGGACTCGATGGAATGAATGATCAGGCTGAGCAAGAATTTCTAGAAGGATATTTGGCAGCAATGCAGGCTGGAGTTCGGCCGGATGTCTATCAAGAAATATTAGCGGACCCGGCAAATGATAACTTTATACACTTTTTGGATGATACGCTTCCGGAAAACATTGCCACTCTGGAAAGGTATGCAAAGTTTAATCACGTTGAGGGAAACTCTCCCAATAATACCGGCAATTCTCGATTTGCCACTTCATTTACCTTCCTGCCCACCACAGAGGATATCAACCGCGATTTTACGTCGGATCGGATAGAAGGTTATTTTCATTATCAAATCCCCCTTTTTAATGATGGGTCAAATCGACTTGCACTAAATGAATATGTGACTGACAGTATTTCTACACGAGGGGGTGGAGAGGTCTGGTATCGATTTGTGGTTCCCATTCAGGAGTTTGACAAAAAAGTAGGAGCGATTCAGGATTTTCGAAGCATCCGATTTATGCGGATGTATCTCCATGGTTTTGATCAAAAAGTAACCTTGCGTTTTGCTACCTTAGATTTAGTTCGAAATTCATGGCGACGGTTTTTACGCTCAAACTTATTGTCAGAAAGAGGACCGAGCATTGATCCGCCGGTAGATAACACTACTTTTACAATCAATCAGGTAGGTATAGAGGAAAACTCTGAAAAAATACCATATAACTATGTTATTCCGCCAGGCATACAGCGAGAACAAAATTTCCAAGCAGCTTTTACAAATGCTTTTTTGAACGAATCTTCCCTGGCTTTAGAAGTATGCGAATTGAAGGCGGGTGAAGCCAGAGCTGTTATTAAAAATGACCAGCGCGACTTGCGACTATATGAGCGGCTTAAGATGTTTATTCATGCAGAAAGCGAACAGTTTATTGAGCGCGGGGATGTCACCGTTTTTATTCGTGTAGGAAGTGATTATTCCCGCAACTTTTACGAGTATGAAATGCCGGTGACCATGTCACAGCAAATCTCTACTACCGAGCGCAGGGATCCACAAGTGGTTTGGCCGGAAGAGAATGAATTTGATTTTGCACTTCAGCAATTAATTGAATTAAAGAATAATCGAAACGCCGGAGGCTTTCCGAACACCGAGCTTTTTGTTCGACCATCGCCTGAAAATCCAGAAGCCAATATAAAAGTGCTTGGTAATCCGAACTTAGGATTTGTAAAGGGCTTTATGATCGGAATTCGCAATGCTAAAGAAGGTGGCGGAACAGTATGTTTAGATCTATGGGCGAACGAACTTCGGGCAACAGGTTTGGATAATCAGGGGGGAGTAGCAGCATTGGCACGAGTCGATGCACAATTGGCGGACTTTGGTAATATCTCTTTCTCTGGAACCTGGACGGGGATAGGATGGGGAACTCTCGACCAGAAACTGCAGGAACGAGCCCGTCACTCCACGCTTCAATACGATATAGCAACTAACCTTCAGCTGGGTCAATTACTGGGTGAAAATTCACCCTTGTCGTTACCATTTTATGCCCAGTTATCAAATACCATTCGCTCTCCGCAGTTTGATCCTTACGATTTAGATATTGAACTAGATGATAAGCTTAAGGCTTTTTCTGATCCTGACGATCGAGATTCCATTCGCCAGCAAGCCAGAGATCGAACACGGATTACGAGTATTAATTTTACCAATGTTAGATACACACCTAAAGGTGGCGGTGGAGGTCCGGGTTCAAGCGGTGGACCTAGAGGTGGGTTTGGAGGCATGGGTGGAGGGCCTGGTGGACGAGGCGGACGTTCTGGTGGTCTAGGGGGCGGTCGTGGTGGTCGTGGCGGTGCTGGCGGCGGCGGTGGAAACCCCAAACCGTGGTCCATTGAAAATTTTAGTGTCAGCTATGCCTTTACAGAGACAGATCATACTGATCCGCTGATTGAACTCGATAATACTCAAAATCACAATGCAGCCCTTAACTATCAATTTGGATATAAACCATTGTATATCGAGCCGTTTAAAAACCTGATAAAGAACGAAAAGTATCTCAAATTCATTAAGGAAATTCACCTTAATCCCTTGCCAAACTCTTTTGGGTTCAGCACAGTGGTCGATCGATATATTAATGTCCGGCGCTATCGCTTCTCAAACCCTGAATATAGCACCTGGTACGATCGGCGATTTAGCTGGGATCGGACATACACGATGTCTTGGGATATTACGCGCTCCTTGCGGTTTAATTTCAATGCCACGCATTTTGCTATGATTGATGAATTGGATCAAAATGGGGTCGACTTTAAAGGAGATACGGTGAGCGTGGATCCAACAGCCTACCGTTGGAATAACTTCACAAATCTGGGGCGACCCAAGAATTACGATCACAATATGACTTTGTCGTACAATGTACCACTTCGCAATTTTCCTTTTTTGGATTTTATCGATTTACGGGCGCAAGTTTCTGCAAATTATAATTGGGCAGCAGCACCCATTAATATTGACTCTTTAGGTAATAATATTCAGAATGGACAGCAACGTCAAATAAATGCGACTCTAAATTTTGAGCGACTCTATAATAAATCCAAATACTTGCGATCTCTGAATAAACTCGGGGGCGGAGGCAGTCGAGGCCGCTCCAGATCCCAAGGGCGTGGACGTCAACAGGAGGAAGATTCCGGACCATCGTCTATTGAGAAGCTTCTGATTCGGCCTTTGATGAGTATCCGACGCTTTCAGTTTAATTGGACTGAAAACTACTCGAGTTCTGTGCCGGGATTCATGCCAGAAACACGGTTCCTTGGGCTTTCAGAGGGATTTGATGCACCGGGATGGTCTTATATTTTAGGGTTTCAGCCTACTCGGGACTATCTGTTCGATGCTGCCGAGGAGAAAGGTTGGTTTACGGCGAGTCAGTTTTTAAGCCAGGAGGTGGTGATGGGTGTGACAGAGAACTGGAATGCAGAATTGAATATTGAGCCCTGGAATGACTTCCGAATTGATATTACAGTTGACCGGTCGTTTAATCAAACGTCCACAGCTTTATTTAAAAATATCGATGCCCCGATTTCTGATCCGTATAATGATTTCCGTCAGGCAAATTATGGGTATGCGCCACGAAATGATTTTGGATCTTACACAGTATCCTATATGGCTTTAAATACATTATTCTCTGATGGAGAGCAAGACCTGATTGCACTATTTAATTCATTTGAGAATAACCGACCCATTATATCTGAGCGATTGAACCCCGATGGGGAGGATCACGATAGGGATCCCGACATCTATAAAAGAGGGTACGGTCGCAAACAACAGGATGTTCTTATCCCCGCTTTTTTATCGGCTTATTCTGGCGAGGATCCGGCGAACGTGAATCTGGATATATTTAACACCATACCACGCCCTAACTGGACCATCAATTGGAATGGCTTATCTCGTATCTCTTTCTTGCAGCCTATTTTCAGGAATATTCGCATTTCTCATGCGTACAAGGGAACGATGACTGTGAACTCCTTCCAGCGCAATGCGGCTTTCGATGAAGATGCCGGGTTTGATGAGGTCAACTTCGATGAGCAATCAAACTTATATTCTCAATTTGTGATTCCAGAGGTTGTGATTGATGAGCGATTTAATCCTTTGATCGGAATAGACATTCAAACTCAGAATGATATTCAGATGAACTTCAAAATGAACCGTGCCCGTAATCTAGCGCTAAGTTTTACGGATACGAAGCTATTCGAAACAAACTCCTTTGAGTATACTTTTGGTCTGGGATATACTTTAAATAATGTCAGCATTGGATTTCTTAACTTTGGAAAACAATCCGATCGCAAGAGATCGCGTGGTGGTCGAGCCCCACAAGGCCGAAACACTCAAGGGCAAAACAGAGGGGCAACAGATGTGGGAAATCGGTTGACCATTAATGTCAACTTTTCTTATCGGGATGATGTGACTTTTGCCTATGAAATCGATAACTCCTCTGAGCCGGTTCCTACTCGGGGTACAGAATCGATTCAAATTAATCCATCGGTAGATTACGATGTGAATAAAAATATAACGCTGAGGCTATTTTTGGATTACAATCGAACCATACCGAAGACGAGCCTGGCATTCCCGATCACGAATGCCCGGGGAGGTATCAATGTACGATTTAATTTGAATTAGTGGACGATGGCGAGAGCGCGCGCGTGAGGTGCCTGAAGGGCGCCTTTAGGCGGTGTGACTGAGACGGCGCAAATTCATTTTGCGCCGCGAGGAGCACGGAGCGAATAGCGAACCCCGTAAGGGACCGACCCCGAGACGCAGTCGAGGGGGCACGCCCAAAAAAGAAATAGAATGCGGACGATACATCTTATGATATGAAACGATGGGCGATAAAGGGCATTATTGCGCTGATGTCACTGGCGCTTATTGGTATCATTGCGATTCAGGCGTATTGGCTGTCCTTTTCGATTCGGTTGAATGAGCAAAAATTTGACCAAAATGTGGCAGCCGCGATGTTTGCGCTAAAGGAGGAAATCGAGGATGTATTTCGCCCTGATGACAGCGATTTCAGAGGAACGCAAAAGCTCCGTCAGCCCCGTTCTTCGAGTTTTTTGCGCGTAGACTATTTCTTTGGACGGGGAATTTTGGATTCCAATTTTGTAGCTGGTCGATATGTGGAGCAGCAGCAGCAACAGACCGTCGAAGATGTGATGAATTTGCTGAGTTCTTATCCCATCGAGGATTTGTTGGATCCTCGTATGTTAAATCTGCGCCTCAATCAGCATCTGCAAGATCGCGGCGTTAGAGCAAAATTCGTGAGTGGCGTTTATTCCTATTCTAGAGCGGCTATGGTCATCTACGATGGGCATTATGTGGGTTTTCTGGATGGGGAGGCTCGCTACAGTGATCCCGAATTGGAGCTCCCGGACAAGTATAAAATGGATGATGCGCAATATAAAATTGATTTATTTGGCATGGGTGATGGAGCTTTGGGTCAATTTCGACTCTATTTTCCGAATCGGTCTCGAGTTTTGTGGCAGGATTCCTGGTGGCTTCTGGCGGCGTCCTTGTTCTTTACTTGTTTGATTCTATTCGCATTCTCCTATACCGTTTATGTGATTTTACAGCAGAAAAAGGTGAGCGAAATGAAAAATGATTTTATCAATAATATGACTCACGAGTTCAAAACCCCCATTGCAACCATTTCTTTGGCGACCGATTCATTGACTAGCGAGAAAATAATTGCCCATCCCGACAAAATACGTCGGTTTGCCAGTATCATAACTCAAGAAAATCGCCGCATGCTAAGTCAAGTGGAAAAGGTCCTCCAGATGGCCTTGATCGATCAACGGGATTTTGGCCTGCAGATGGAAGAGGTCGCCTTACATGAATTGATTGCCGAAGCAGTGGATTACATACGTATGCAGGTGGAAAAGCGCGGCGGGCAGGTCGAAATGGATTTGAGAGCTAAACAGAGTATCGTACGGGCCGACCGAACTCATATTAGTAATATTTTCCATAATTTACTGGATAATGCCAATAAATATTCTCCCAATACGCCTAAGATCCGAGTAGAAACAGTGAATGTTTCGGATGGGGTGGAAATCCGCGTGATCGATCATGGACTGGGTATGACGAGGGAGGCGCGCAAGCAAATATTCGAGAAATTCTTTCGGGTACACACGGGTAATATTCACGATGTGAAGGGCTTTGGACTCGGGTTGAGTTATGTTAAAGCCATCGTGACAGCCCATGAGGGCAATATTGATGTCGAAAGTGAACCCGGGCGGGGGAGTACATTCACTGTATTTCTGCCTTTTAATATGTAAATTGTATACCATAAAAATGAAACCTTCATGACTGATGAAAATGCAAAAGTCCTTCTCTGTGAGGATGATGAAAATTTTGGCGATGTTCTTCGTTCCTATCTGGAAATGAATGACTTCGAAGTGAAACTAGCTGTGGATGGCGCGCAGGGTTGGAATACATTTCAAAATGAGGAGTTCGATCTGTGTATTCTGGACGTGATGATGCCAAAGAAAGATGGCTTTACCCTCGCTCGCGAAATCCGAAAAAAGGATAAGGAAATACCCATCATTTTTCTCACTGCCAAGACGATGAAGGAAGATATCCTCGAAGGGTTTGAGTCCGGTGCCGACGATTATATCACCAAGCCGTTCAGCTCAGAGGAATTACTCATGCGCATCCGTGCGATTTTAAAGCGTAGCCAAAGGCGCCGGGCTCAAGAAGCTCCAAAAGAGTACGCATTCGGAGAATTTACTTTTAATTATCCCCTGAGACTGTTGAAGTACCGCGAGGAAGAAGAACAAAAATTATCACCAAAAGAAGCCCAATTGCTTCAACTGTTAGCTCAGGCGAAAAATGAGGTGGTAGAGCGCTCTTTCGCACTGGAAAAAATATGGGGCGAGGATAGCTATTTTACAGCTCGATCTATGGATGTTTTTATTGCCAAATTGCGCAAGTATCTCAAGCTTGACGAAGATGTGGAAATCGTAAATATCCACGGAAATGGATTTCAGTTGCTATGCCCGGAAAATTCCTCAGGTAGTTAGCCGCTCGATGAAGCTATCTATGCGTTCCAGCGGAACGACCTCAATCTTCTGATCCTTCACATTCAAGCCTCTTACATTTTGTGCGGGCAGATAAATCCGGGTGAATCCCATGCGGTCGGCCTCTATGAGGCGTAATTCGGGTCGGGCCACCGGCCTCACCTCGCCGGAGAGCCCCACTTCTCCCGCAAAAGTCACATCCGATGGCCAGGGCTCGTCCTCAAATGATGAGACCATAGCCGCGATCACGGCCAAATCAATGGAGGGGTCAGAAATGCGAAAACCCCCGGCAATATTTAAAAACACATCTTTTTGGTTGAAAAAATATCCGGCCCGCTTTTCCAAAACGGCGAGCAGCATATGTAATCGGTTGAGGTCAAAACCCGTCGTCGATCGCTGCGGCGTGCCATAAACTGCCGTACTCACCAAAGACTGCACCTCTACCATCATCGGTCGCATGCCTTCGATGGTCGCCGAAATCGCGCTGCCTGACAATTGAGAGCTGTGTGACTCCATCAGCATCATGGAAGGGTTTTCCACCGCATGTAGTCCTGAAGACTGCATTTCGTAAATGCCGAGTTCGTCTGTCGATCCAAACCGATTTTTGATGCTGCGCAGCAGTCGGTAAGCATGTCGACGATCGCCCTCAAACTGGAGTACGCAATCCACCATGTGTTCCAGTAATTTTGGACCCGCGATCACCCCCTCCTTCGTAATGTGGCCGATCAGCATCATAGGCAGTTGACGAGCCTTAACAAAATCCGTAAGCATCGCCGTGCATTCCCGAATTTGGGTAATACTGCCCTGGCCGCTATCCACTTGCATGCTCCGTAAGGTTTGCACCGAGTCGATAATCAACCAATCCGGATCGAGGTCCTTCGCCGCTTCAATGATCTTTTCCGTTTCCGTCGCGGCAAGCAAATAGCAATATTCACCCAGTTCTTTGCCGAGCCGATTGGCCCGCATTTTGATCTGAGCCGGGCTTTCCTCACCGGAAACATACAACACTGTACGCCCCAGATTTAGAGCGAGTTGTAAGAGCAAGGTTGACTTCCCGATACCCGGTTGTCCACCAATCAAAGTCACACTGCCCGGCACGAGTCCGCCCCCCAGTACGCGGTTAAATTCCGAATCTGAGGTCGCTAGTCTCGATTCCCGATTTGTGGGAATATCTACAATTTTCTGAGCTTTGGGCTTCGCTTCACTCGATTTATCCCAGCGCAATTGTTTTTTGTTGCCCGGAATGATTTCCTCCTGCAGAGTATTCCACTCTCCACAATTTTTGCACTGCCCTTGCCACTTCGGGTGGTCGGTGCCACAGGCGCGACAGATATATACAACTTTCGGTTTTGCCATAGACGGGCAATATACAAAGGAATCTGCATTTTATAATTTTGGTGGGCGATTCCCTCGAGGGCCCGCCAAATGACGGGCTCCTCGGGGTCGTTATGTTCCGGGGCTCACTATTCGTTCGGCCCTTCGTCCGCCAGCCGGCGGACTCGGTCTTCCTCACCCCCAATAAATGGGGCTTCGTCACCCCTGCACAGCACTATCGCGGGGCGAGAGGGATCTAAAAGTCAAGACTGAAACCAATGTATGGCAGGATAATGCCGTTCGCGATCAATGGCGGGATAAAGGCAAGTGCTAAATCCACATCAATATTTTCACCCATGATCCGGATCCCTTGAAGTCCTATAATCTCCGAACCGCCTCCAATGTTATCAAAACCCAGAAGGTTACTGCTAATTAAACCCAATCGACGACTCAATCTAAGAGTTCCCGATACATTTATATAGCTTAACCTTTCGTTGGAAATGAAAGCAACGCCTCCTCCCAGCGTTATGTTTTTGTCTCTATCTCCCCAGGTGAGGACACCGTAGGGAGAGGCAAAGTATTCATACTCATTAATGAGTTGCCCAAAAATACCTCCTACTATAAGTCCGCCGCCATAATGGAAATTTTCTGATCCGGCGAAGCTGACTTTGACATTAGCAAAAGGAGTAGGAGTCAATAGAAAAAAAGTACTGATGGTTTCAAATCCCGCCCCGATGGAAACATTTTTAGTGACCCCATATTGAAAGGAGCTTAAAAAGATGTTTTGATTACTGTAAAACTTTTCTCCTTTTCGCAAGGGTATTGCCGTTGGGGATAAAAAGTACCGGGCAGAAAGTGGATGGTCAAAATAGCCGGCCTTAGATTCATCAATTATTTTGATTTGGGCTACCTGACTGGTGTCGTACATGACCTTCCCTAGATCCGTATGGACTATATTAGATTCTTCCTGATCTTTTCGCCTGTACCCTTCGTACAGTGTACCATCTTTCATGAGAATGCGAACGAACTCCTTTTCGTAGTCAGTTTCTATGGTATCGACTTGATCCATATCGAAAAACAACTGACCCGTTTCATTTCGAATTACAGCCTCGCTGCCAGATTCTTTGATAAGGACACCTTTATGCTGAACTCCACTTTTTAGAGTGACGATCACTTTTCTGCTTTTAACGCCCATCTTAACCTCCTGAATTTCAGTTCGATTTAGAGTGTAGACTTTACCATTATCCATGAGCATCACCTCGGCTTCATTCCGATCGACAAGCTTTCCGGTATATACGGCACCATTTTTAAGGGTCAGGGTTATCTGGCTCGTATCCCCCTTGGATGGGAGTTCAATTTGACCGAAACTTAAGTGAGAAAAAAAGATGAGTAAAAGAAAAATCCATAAAATTTTCATAATAAGTGAATTTAGGTTAAACAATATAAAAATAAGTCAAATTTTTTTGGTGATTGATCACCACTAAAGTGGAATCATCCAGCAATGAGAGTATTCTTTGTGAATAAGTGGTGTGGGTAAAAGCAAATAAAAGGATAATTAACAATAAATTTTTCATAACCATTATATAAATATCCCCAAAAATAAATAAAATAATAAACTTATACTTCTAATCAAGAGAAAAAGTGCCTGCCGAAGACTCGGCAGGCACTCTAATTCTATCCCGCATCTTCATTTTTCACATAGTCCATACCACATACGGGGCACTGCCCAGGCTCATCTGAGCCGCTGCCTTCGCAGTGCATGGGGCAAATATAGGCAGAGGTGTATTCTGGACCTTGCCGCTCGGTGTCCTGCTCCGTCTGGGTGGACTCTTCCATGGGTTTGGAATTCTCGGAGCCCGTGTTTCCGCAACTCCATAATCCGATGGCCAGGAACAGGCCAACAATCATTACATTCATTTTCATAGTTTCAAGTTTTAGATTACAAAATTATTCAAATACTTCTTCTATAGTACCACACTTCAGCATTTCATCGCCGAAGTAAGGATTCCTTATTTCTTCCTGAGCACTGATCCAGTCGGCACCGTCAAAATCAAAAGCCATGGGGCAGTACTGCAAATAAATGGTGTTAAATTCAATTTGAAAGTGGCGAAGCCAAAAAATGAAGGCTTCAGATACTTCTTCAAATGCCTGGCGCTGGACTTTTAGCTCTTCCGTTTCGCTAAGTTTTAATGCACCCCTTTCTGCAAGGCCTTGCATGGACATCCATTTCTCTCGACGATCGGCCTGGTCTATTGTAGAGGGGATTCGTTTGAGTTGATCGAGAAGTTGGGAGCCTGCTTTTTTACTTTTAGCTGCATCGGAGTTGACCAAGGCATCTTTCAATTTGAGATAAACGCGTATCGCTTCTTTTGTTGCTTCCTGATGTAAAGGGTTTATTTTTAGACGGTGACTGGGTGCTCCTTTCTTGCCTTCAACCATTCGATTCATCATGCTTTTCTGATTGTTGAGTTGTGCGGCGGCATCAACCACAAAGGCACCCTGACTAACTACTTCCTCACCAACCTCCAAACCTTCACTGATATAGGCGACATCGCGTCCGAATCGATCGAGCTTCACTTCGCGAAAGGAATAGCTCGGTATGTCAGTATTTGGCGCTTTTACATAAACTACTGATCGGGGGCCTGTCCATAATACGGCAGAGGCTGGGACCTGTACTTGCTCCGTCTTTGCTTCTGAGGAAACTGAAATATAGCCTGTTATGACCATTTCGGGCTTGAGGTAGTCTCTGGCGGTGACCCGAGCTCTGGCAATAGCCGTTCGTTTTACGCGATCTATTTCTGGGTCAATGTAATATATAGTTCCGCGATATTCGCGGTTGGGGGCAGAAATGGGAGAGAACCGAATGTTTTGTCCGGTTTGGATAACGTTGAGCTCACTTTCCGGGACTTCAAACTCGGCCCAGAGTTGATTGAGGTTAGCGACCCGGGCCACAGATTGCCCCCGCTTGAGCATATCTCCTTCAGTGACCAAAAGTTCTCTGACCGTACCACTGGCTGAAGCATAAATAGGAAGCACATCAAGTATTTCTTTACTTTCAAGGACTTTTTCTATCAGCGTACTATCCATGTTCCAATAATCCAATTTTTTTCGGGATGCCCGATATAAGTCCGGGGATTCTTTGCGTCTTTCGGCGGCATCCAGCAACTCCTCTTGGTGTATTCGTAATTCGGGGACATATACTTCACCAATGACTTGGCCCTTTTTTACCCGCTCACCCTCTGATTTAACAAATAGCCGAACCAATTCGCCCGGAACATACGAGATGAGCCTCGAACTCTGGTTTAGATCCTCTTTGAGCAATCCACTTAAGCGCAGTGCTTTTCCTTCTCCTTCACGAACCGGGCGCACCTCAGTCAATTCCAGTTGAGATAATTTCACAGCTTCTTCACTCATTTGCAATTGAAGGGGGTCGTCCGAGGCGGTTGAAGATTTAGGGACGAGATCCATTCCGCAAATGGGGCAATCTCCGGGCTCATCCTGCTCTACGCTCGGGTGCATTGAACAGGTATAGGTTATAGATGCTTCTGATTCTGCGTGGCTAGACTCCGAGCTCGGATGGTCTGCCGTAGTGGCGGTGTTCAGAAAGATGGCGTAAGTGAGTAAGCCCCCAAGAAGAAAGGCCAAAACCCCGATGATATATGTTTTGCGTGTCATAACCTTATGGTTTGTTGTATTTTAGAATATAGAAGTAGGCTTCCTGAGCATTTTGGGTGGCTTCCCATTTTTTCCATTGATAGTCAAGAATATCCTCTAGGAGCATCCAGTAATCGTAAAATTCCGCGGCATTGCTGCCAATTTCATGTTCCTTCAGCTCCACCATTCGCTGGGTGGTAGCGATTTGTTGGTTCAAATATTCGTATTCGGATCTGTTTTTTGAAAGTCTTTCAAAAGCCGAAATTAGTTCCGAACGGAGGGCTTGTTTTTCATTTTCGCGTCGATATCTGGCAGCCGTTTGTTTGCGCTTCCATTCCTCTTTTTTTCTCGTATTTCGAGAGCTGAGAAAAGGCAATTGAATGCCCACCATGGGGATAAGAGCGTCTCTGCCGTTATCTGGAATATCTACATTGGAGCGCGATGAATTCCAGATATAGTCCATACCCACTGTGAGTTGCGGGTAATTATCCCACTTTATCGCGTTTATCTCAGCCGCGGCAAGCTTCACCTGAGCCTCAAGTTCCTCAATTTGGGGATGGTGGAGTGCGAGTTCGGGCAACTGTAAGTTCTCATTGTGAATAGCAGTAATGAAGCTTCTGCTCAACTCCGGATCTGAAATGGAATCTATACCCGTCCAATAAGCCAATCTTGCCCGACTTTCTGCTTTATCAAATTTCAACTGCTTCTTCCGTTCGCGGTAATTCCGGCTGGTTCGTTCCATGAGCAGCACCTGCGAAGTGGAACCGGATCCGCTTCGTAAACGTCTGAGTCGGTCTTCTTTCTGGGCCTGAACGACTTCTATCATGCTGTCTAACAGCAAATCCTTTTGTTGAAGCACGTATAGCTCGTAAAAGGCCAGTCTGACCTGATAAGCTAATTCAATTTTCATAAGATCCGTCTTTGACTCCAATCCGTATTGACGGGCCTGTACGACTTGTTTTTTTGCTTGCTGGCTGCCACGGTAGGGAATCCGCTGTTGAGCTCCGAATTTTAATATTTGAGGACCTACGCGTGTTTCAACAGGAAAAACACCCACGCCCATATTTAAAACGGGTGCGTCCCAACTACCCTGTAAGCGCTCATTCTCTTTGAGGGCTTCCTGTTCAAAATGCAGGGACTTCAGCAAGGGGTGAGCATGATAAGCCTCCTGGATTAGCGTGTCCAGAGGTTGCCCTATCGAAATTTCGGCCAGGCCCCACAAAAGGCAAAGTACAATCAGTGTTCTCATCAGTCTTTCATTTTTGTAGATTTCCATAAGTAAAAGAGCAAAGGCACGGTAAACATGGTGATCATTTGAAGGAGCATACCGCCAAAAGTGGGTATGGCCATGGGAATCATGACATCAGCTCCTTTCCCGGTTGAACTCAAAACGGGTAGAAGTGCCAATAGCGTTGTAGCTGTTGTCATCATCGCCGGGCGGACACGGCGCATGCCACCTTTAACCACAGCATCCCGGAGTTCAGCTTTGCTTTCCGGCTCCCTTTTTCGAAAACTGTCCCGGAGAAAGGTAGCCATTAAGACTCCGTCATCGGTAGAAATACCGAACAAGGCTAAAAATCCTACCCAAACAGCCACACTCAGGTAGACGGTTTGAATGTTAAATACATCTCTCATATTTGCTCCCCAGACCGAGAAATTGAGAAAGCTATCCGTATTGTAAAGCCCAATGAGCAAAAATCCTCCGGCGAAGGCTACGGCCACTCCAGAAAATACCATCAATGTGATGGCCGAAGATCGAAATTGCAGGTACAGAATAATGAAGATCAAGACTAAAGCAACAGGAATAGCAATAGATAGGCGCTTTGCCGCCCGCTGTTGCTGTTGATAGTTCCCTGCAAACTCCAATTGAATACCTTCCGGCAAAACTAACTCTCCACTTTGTCTCAACTCCTCAATTTTCTTTTTAGCTCTTTCTACTACAGCGAGTTCGGCTTCTCCTTTTTCCTTGTCGAAAAGTACATAGGAAACTAAAAAACCGTTTTCGCTTTTGATAGATTGGGGTCCTTGCTCGTATTTTAGCTGTGCTAATTCTTTCAAGGGAAGGTGTGCGCCTTCCGGGGTTTTTATCCAGATGTTTTCAATGTCTGACGGGTGAGATCGATTCTCCCTCGGATATCGAACACGGATCTTATACCGCTCCCGATCCTCCACTGTTGTGCTCGCGACCGTCCCACCAATGGCTGTTTGAATATAATCTTGTACGGTTTGAACTCGCAGGCCATTTCGAGCAAGAGCAGCGCGATCCAGATCAATATTCAGGTAGGGTTTACCTACGACGCGCTCCGCGAAAACAGCGGGCGCTTTTACCCCATCCACCTCTTTTAAAATGACTTCTATTTTCTCGGAAGCCTGACGGATACTTTCCAGATTTGGCCCTCGTACTTTGATCCCCATTGGTGCGCGCATGCCGGTTTGTAACATCACTAATCGCGTCTCAATGGGTTGCAATTTTGGCGCTGCAGTTATACCGGGGAGATTTTTGGTCGCCTCATTAATTTCTTGCCAAATGTCATCAGGAGATTGGATCTCAGGTCGCCAATTTCGGAAATATTGCCCCTTTCGATTTGGGATGAGATTCCCCATTGAATCGAGCTTAAAGTCACCGGCCTCGTCTACGGCAAATCTCATGCGCCTTCCCTTTTCATCCAACCGGTATTCCGGCTTGTACATGATGACATTTTCAAACATGGAAATGGGGGCGGGATCCAGAGGACTCTCTACCCGGCCTAATTTTCCAACAACGGTCTCAATCTCCGGGATGGCCGTAACGGCCATGTCCAGAAGTCGCATATTTCGCATATTTTCTTCCATGCCGGAATGCGGCATGGAGGTAGGCATTAATAGAAAAGAGCCCTCGTCGAGATCGGGTAAAAATTGGGATTGCGAGTTTTGATAGACAGCATAGCCACCATAGAGAATACTGCCGAGTAAAATGAAAAACAGCCATACATTTCTTAAGAAAAAGCGCAAAATAGATTCGTAATATCGAATGATGGCCGAAAAGAAAATATAGAACATAAGAACCGTTCCGCCAACAAAAATGAAATTGGTAAACAAGGATTGCTGCGCACCAAGCGGCATCCACATTTCCGTCAGGATTCGACATATCCAGACTGCATAAATCACTACTATAGAGATGTCGATGACTTTTCGATATTCCGGAAATCGTGTTTTAATATTGGGGGCAGCTAATCCTATTCCTCCAATGGCAATGGCTATTTCAGGCCAGTAAATCATTCCCTGCCCCATTCCATAGATCCCGATTCCGATCAGGGCTACATGCGCTACCCGCTCCAGCCAATCTGCCCGACTTCCCCTGCGATAAATGATCTGTGCCAGAGGCGGTATGATAAATAGAGTTAGAATGATGGCAGCCAGGAGCGCGAATGTTTTTGTGAATGCCAAAGGCCGAAACATTTTACCTTCGGCACCAATCATACTGAAAACCGGCAAGAAGCTAATTATCGTAGTCGCTACAGCTGTTAAAACTGCGCTTCCAACCTCTTGTGTCCCCTCCAGGACGATTCGCCTTAAGGATTGGCTTCCGCTATTCTTTTCCAGTTTGTCGACAATACTCTCAACAAGCACGATACTCATGTCCACCATGGTCCCGATTGCAATGGCAATTCCTGTCAAGGCTACAATGTTGGCCTCAATTCCCGCGGCTCGCATGGCAATAAAACATAGAAGAACCGCTATAGGCAAAATTCCAGCTACCAATAGTGACGCCTTTATGCTGAGTAGAAGTAAAAGAACTACAATAACGGTAATGATCATTTGAAGCAATAGTGCCTCTTCCAGTGTCCCAATCGTTTCCTTAATCAGATCCGTGCGATCGTAAAAGGGGACAATGGTAAGTTGGCTTTCTGTGCCATCAGCAAGCGTTTTGGAGGGTAGGGAAGGAGCGATTTCCTCAATTTTTGATTTCAGGGATTTAATGACTTCCATGGGGTTAGAACCATAAGCGGCAACAACCACACCTCCAGCTACTTCCGCACCCGATTTATCGAGGGCACCTCTTCTGCTTGCCGGCCCGGACGACACTCGTGCCACATCTCCGACCGTAATAGGGCTCTGTTCATGGGCTCTTATGACGGCTTGCTCAATATCTTCCAAATATTCTACATAACCCAATCCGCGTATGAAGTATTCAGCCCTGTTAATTTCCAGGGTTTGCGCTCCGATGTCGAGATTACTCTCTGATACGGCTTTACGAAGGTCGAGAAGGGAGATATCGTACTGACGAAGCTTGTCAGGATCGGCTTCAACCAAATATTCTTTTACAAATCCCCCCACAGAGGCCACTTCCGCCACTCCACTGACTGCAGACAATGCATACTTCACCGTAAAATCCTGCGCACTTCTCGTTTCTTCCAGACTCCATCCCCCCGTCGGCTGGCCTTCAGAGTCTCGCCCTTCTAGCGTATACCAATAAATTTGACCTAATGCAGTGGCGTCAGGTCCCAGTGTGGGCTGAACACCCTGAGGTAGAATATCACTCGGTAGAGAGTTGAGCTTTTCCAATAATCGGGATCGACTCCAATAGAATTCAACTCCCTCTTCGAATATGACGTAGATGCTGGAAAAGCCAAACATCGAGTTAGAACGAACTTCCTTTACTCCGGACACGCCTAATAATGCCGTCGTTAAGGGATAGGTGATCTGATCCTCAATATCCTGAGGAGATCGTCCCGGCCATTCCGTAAATACGATCTGCTGATTCTCACCCAAATTGGGTATGGCATCTACGGCTACAGGGTCTTTGGGCAAAAAGTTGAAGCCCAAATCAAAGGGGGCATGAATTACACCCCAAAGCGTAAACCCTAGCAGAAAGAGTCCTACAATGAGCTTGTTGTCCAGGCAAAAACGGACGATGATTGATAACATATCGATACACTAGGTAAGAAAATGAAAATGAGATAACATATCACTTTGCCCATTATGGACACAGCGATAAAAGAAAACCTAGTTTCGATTTAACACAAAAAGGAAGAAAATAATATACGTCGGGGCGTAGTTATAAGAGGCGGTGGCCTGTATTTTTGAGGACTGCGCAAGAACTCAAAAACATGAATAGTTGCAGAATTATTTTTAGTTTGAGGTGTAGCGTTGAGATCGAGCTGGATGGTTTCATATTGGCTGTCCGGTACAAAATCCCAATCTGCCTGCTCTAAAGAAACCCGATCATCACAACAATCTTTTTTCTGAGAAGTCTTTGCATGCATCATGCAGACTTTTCCACTGGCAGGGCAAATATTTTCGCCGGAGTGGCAAGACTCAGCCGAATGCCAGAACGCAATATTCTTAAGCTCATCCTTGCAATAATGCTGGTGTACACTTACACCAATCCCACTGATGTAAATCAGTATAGCAAGAAAGATGTGGATTACCTGAGTCATATTCAATCCGTATAACGAGCCAAAGATAAGAATATTTCCTCACACCTTTCACACACCTTAAGGGTGCCTAATAAAAAAAGAAGACTTTACCTGAAAAATGCAAGCATTTTTCGCCCTACGGGGCCGAAGCTCATTCAAATCATTCATTTATAATGACTTATATGATTTACAAACGAGCAACTTTGCGATTTGTAATACTTAAATCTGGTTCTTTAGATTTGAATGAGTTCGAGGCTTAATCCTTTGTTAAAATGTTGATCTATAGTGAATTACTATTTTTTCATCCCCTAAATCATGTGAAGTTTATGAATAATTGCGATTTAGTTCGAAAACCGAAGAGTATAAAGCCACTTTCCAAAAAGATAAGTATCCCGGAATTGGGCGCTCAAAAAGCTTGGGTTCTATGTTTTTTCCGTTTGAAATTTCGTTTTTAATTGATCGACAATGACATCTGGCAAAAGCACGTTGAAAAATGCACCATTTTCAGTAAGGATTGTTAAAGTACTGTAGTCCAATAAGACGCCGGCAGTAGATTTTTTTGCCTCAAAGCTGCGAATGTGGCTTACTTTTAATGTAATGTGTCCAAACATTTGCGGAATCGTGATGATATCGCCCGACATTTGTACACCATTTCTGAATTGATAGATAATGATGCCCCAAACCGCAGTGAAAAATATCGTGGGAACAAATACCACTCCAATAATTGGCCATAAGATTGACCCCTCAACCACCGTGGAAATTTTTAAAAATGAAAAAAGTAAAATTGTGCTGATAATGAGAAAGTATATTTTCTGCTTTTTCATGATTTTTCAATAATTGATACGATCCTTGTTATCTTAATATATCAATAATACTTAAAAAACCTCGCAGAGACAAACTTTGTCCCTACTAATCAGACTTATTATGGAGTCAATATATATTTCGCTGGGGAAAAAAGAATTTTAAAAAAGAGATATGATACTCCTAAATTCACAACTGAAATCTTGAATTTTATTCATCACTGGTAATATTGCTTCCAGTCTTCTTACCTTTGTGAAAAAAGGACTATGTCGGATCAGGATCGTTACGCCCGCCGCGGAGTATCTGCAGATAAAACAGAAGTACATCAGGCGATTCAGCACTTAGATAAAGGCTTGTTTCCCAATGCCTTTTGTAAGGTCCTCCCCGATATGGTAGGGAAGGATGCTGACTATTGCAATATTATGCACGCGGATACTGCGGGCACCAAGACCAGTCTGGCCTATTTGTATTGGAAAGAAACGGGTGACCTCAGTGTTTGGAAAGGAGTGATTCAGGATGCGATTGTCATGAATATTGATGATATGGGCTGCGTAGGCTGTATAGATGATATCCTTTTATCTTCCACAATTGGGCGCAATTCAAGGCATATTCCCGGGGAAGTGTTGACTGAACTCATACGAGGTACGTCCGCTTTTATAGAGCAAATGAAGGATCACGGTATCAATATTCACCTTACAGGTGGCGAAACGGCAGATGTTGGAGATATCGTCCGAACTTTAGACGTGGGTTTTACAACCTTTGCCCGTTTGCCTAGAACAAAGGTGGTGGTGAATAATATCCAGCCCGGCCAGGTCATTCTCGGCCTTAGCTCTTCAGGTCAGGCGATTTACGAAGACGAATACAATGGCGGTATGGGCTCCAATGGCCTCACTTCCGCACGTCACGACCTTTTTCACGCAGATTATGGTGAAAAGTATCCAGAATCCTGTGATCCCGATTTGCCAGCTGACGTAAAATATGTAGGTCCATACCACCTGCAGGATTCGGTAGATATTCCAGGGGGTAAGACGACTATGGGAAAACTCGTTCTCAGCCCCACACGCAGCTATTTACCCCTATTACCGCCGATGCTTGAACACCACGCAAACCAGATCCACGGAATCATTCACTGTTCGGGCGGGGCTCAAACTAAAGTGCTGAAGTTCGTTAAGGATGTCAAAATCATAAAGGACCAACTTTTTACGCCACCACCTCTGTTTCAACTTATCCGGGAGGCCACAGGCACCCCTTATAAGGAGATGTACAAGGTGTTCAACATGGGACACCGAATGGAATTATACATCGACCCCGATGCCGCCGACAGCCTCATACAGATTGCAAGTGAATTTGGTGTTGAAGCTCAAGTCATAGGCCGAGTTGAGTCAGGTAGTCCGGCCGAACTGGAATTAGTAGCTGCTGACGGGGACACAATACACTATAAACAGTAAGAGATTTTACATTCTGGGTTTGACATTCAAGAACCGAGCGGATATTTTGACTGTTATCGGGTATAGAAAAACAGAACATGAACATGAATGTGGAACAGATTAAAAAGTCCCAAAAGGAAGGGGCCGGATTAGAACCCGACGCTACAGAGAGAGCCCGACTCCGTGCTCAGGTTGTGGACTATTTGGAAGCTTACATCGAAGATCTACCCCGGGGAAAGGCTTTTCAACGCGACTCTGGACCTGGTCCCAACCTCAGCCGGCGGGAGCAAGCTCCCGATTTGCAGCATTTATTAAATATTCTTCGTCAGGAAGTTGACCCACCGGGTATCAACGCAGCTTCCGGAGGCCACCTCGGCTATATTCCCGGCGGAGGAATTTACACCGCAGGTCTGGGTGACTGGATGGCTGCTGTTACGAATCACTATGCAGGCATTTTTTTCGGCTCCCCGGGCGCTGTTCGCATGGAGCATGCCCTCATTCGAGAGATTGCTGATTGGGTCGGATATCCGGCAAAAAGCACTGGTAACCTGACCTCGGGCGGAAGTATGGCAAATATGATTGGAATCGTATCTGCTCGCCAGGCCCTTCAGATCGATAGTCGCCGGGTTCGAAAATGTGTGGTGTATTCTTCTACTCAGGCCCATCATTGTTTGCAAAAGGCATTTCGCATAGTGGGCATGGGGGAAATGGTCTGGCGAGATATTCCACTCGATACTCAGTTTCGAATGCGTCCGGACGAACTTCAAAGACAAATTGATACAGATATCCAAAATGGCTTGACGCCCTCTATCGTGCTGGGTGCCGCTGGCTCCACAGATACCGGCGCTATTGACCCCCTTGATGCCTTGGCAGATATCGCAGAACAACACGGCATGTGGTTTCATATTGATGCGGCATATGGCGGCTTTTTCAGCCTGCTTGAGGAAGAAAAACATAAATTTAAAGGAATGGAACGTTCCGACTCTCTGGTGTTGGATCCTCACAAAGGGCTCTTTTTGCCTTACGGTCTCGGGGTAGCCTTGGTGCGACACTCTTCACCTATCCTTGCTGCTCATCACTATCAGGCCAACTATATGCAAGATGCACAGGATGCTCAGTCTGAATGGTCTCCCGCCGATTTGTCTCCAGAACTTACCAAACACTTCAGAGCCCTAAGGTTGTGGCTGCCTCTACGCCTTCACGGGCTCAAGCCTTTTCTTGCTCAACTCCGCGAAAAGCTGCTTTTGGCTGAATACCTTGCAAAGCAGCTGCCAGATTTAGGATACAAACTGCTCTGCCAGCCTCAGTTGTCCGTAGTTACCTTTCATTGGGCACAAGGACCCGAAGCGAGCTGGGATCGGCACAGCCGGGATATCCTCATGCGCCTTGAGGATCACGGACAAATCTTTTTGTCTTCGACTCGCTTGCAGGGCCATTTTGTCATTCGAGCAGCAATTTTATCCTTCCGAACTCATTTGGATACCATCGATGCCCTTCTCGATTTACTCAGAAAGTTTCGTCCTTCTTTAGAAGAGTAATATTTTTTCTTTTAGGGGGTGCCCCACACCAACAAGTTGGCGTGGGTCGGGCCCCTCCGGGCTGTCGGACCGTCGCTCCGCTCGGTCGCGTCGCCTACGCTACCACTTCGGCGGCGCCCCTCCATACCCCTCACCCAATACCACGCACAACAATTTTACCGATTCTAAAGGCCGGATTGGGCAACTGTTTCGAACAAAGGCTAAAACACTTGTCATTTCGATGAGTTTTCAAATAAAAGGTGCTGAGAAAAAGAAAGATTACTACCGCTTGATAAAAAAGGTACTGCGGGTGAAATCTACTCCCTTTAAGGTCAGAAGATAGGTTCCGGCAGGTAAAAATTGAATATTTAAAATTTCATTTTCGATGGAACTCAATTCCTTTTTGAGAACCGATACACCCTGAGCGGTGAGGATTTCAAGCTTAACTTTTTGAGTGAGTCCATCCCAATGAATTTGAATTCGATCCTTGGCAGGATTCGGAAATACCCTGAGATCTGCCTGCAGCATCGCATCCTCAGAGCTGGAAATGATCACATTCAAACATTCTGAAGTGTCTATGCAGCCTGCACGAGTGATGACTTCTACGGCATAATTACCCGATTCCGATGGAGCAAACTGAGACTCAGTAGCATTGGGAATACTTGAAAAGCCTGCATCACAGTCAAGCCATTGATAGGAGGATGACTCGTTGGAAACCCGAAGGAATTGATCTTCTTTTTCGATCTCAATATTCGGCGTGTCCACCACCAAGTTGAGTTCAATAATAGAATCGCAGCTGAGAGATGTGGAAAGCGTATCGCGATAGACTCCCTCCATATTTAGCGCTCTTCCGTTGAATAGGTATGTCTCTCCCGCACAGATAGTGTCCTGCAGCTCTGTTCGTTTTTCGGGACAGTTCAATAACCATTCACTGGCATCTCGTATCAGCTGTTCGAAAAAGGGAAAACTACCTGTAAAATTGCTTCGCTTATGCCCCAATGAAGTATAAAATACTTTTCCACCACTCGACTTTACGCGATACCAGGCCACAGGTCTTCGTCGATCGTAGGATTGACTTCCTGTTTCCCCCACTTCTAGAATGGTGATATTATCATCATTGAGGTATCCATTTTCCCAATAGTAGTACTCCTCTTCCTTAATCCATGGGAAGTCAATATTTTCTGCCGAGGGATGGGCATTGACTAAAAAAATGCTGTCCACATGGTTTTGAGAAGTATGATTTGGGCTGGTTTGTACACTGCCACCCAGGGTCTCTGCATACCAGTCCCACTGGCCCGTACTTCCGCCATTGGCGCTGCTATGTCGATAAGTGTCGCTAGCTGCATGTATACCCATGATATGACGGCCCAAGGTGTCAACAAACCACTCTAAAGACGCTTTCTGCTCTGCGTTGAGACCATTGGCCCCACTGGTATTGCTGAAAACGACAAAGCTCGCTCGGCTCAAATCTGCTTTATTAAATAGCTGACCATCGTTATCTGAGAGTACAGTGAATCCTTGCTCCATGCCAATCGTCCGGAACAGGCTAAGGGATTCTTCTCTCGTATTATGATCGAATCCCGTGGTTTCGGTATAATGGATAATGGTGTCCTGAGCCTGAAGACCCTGAGTCCACGTAAAAATTAGCATCGAGCAGCATAGGACTATGATTCGCATAACATGGGTTTATTTTATCTAATATAAAAACTACGCTTCAGATTATTCTGCAAATTTGAAACGACAACTAAAAATATCGAAATGACAAATATACGGGATTGAATTTATCAACTAAGGTCTGAGAGTTTTTTTGAAGCCGTCCCTGTAGGCGAACACCTATCCGGCCGTTTCTATTTTTGCTGTTTACAGGATTGCACGACTGCGCTAAAGATACGAAGCAAGCCTGGGCGGAGGGTAGGAGGTCCGGCCCAAGTGTAAGCCCGACAGATATGGCTGGGCTGGAGCCGAGGGAATAGAAGGTTGGGAAGTCTATAGCCCCGGAATCCACTGACAGGATGAAGAAGGCTATGTTTTTAAAGCCCTTTTCAACAAAAATAACCGTTCTAGACGTTTATAACCGTTAAGAACGGCTAATCGTCAGTAGGAATTGTTAATCAATGAATTACACATTATAAGATTTATCGTCAGTTTTTCAGAGCGGCACAATCTTAACCGAATGGAGTCTGTCATTTTTGTCTGATATCCTCCAGATGAGTACTCAACAATTCAGTTTTGTCGAAAAAAAATTGGCTTCCCAAGACTGAATAAAAAGGAGCGGTAGTAGGCTGAAAGACAGTATTTTATGGCTTTTTTCAACAAAAATAACCGTTCTAGACGTCTCTAACCGTTAAGAACGGCTAATCGTCAGTAATAATTGTTAATCAATGAATTACACATTATAATATTTATCGCAAATTTTCCAGAGCGGCACAATCTTAACCGAATAGAGTCTGTCATTTTTGTCTGATATCCTCCAGATGAGTGCTAAACAATTCAGTTTTGTCGAAAAAAATTGGCTTCCCAAGACTGAATAAAAAGGAGAGGTAGTAGGCTGAAAGACAGTATTTTATGGCTTTTTTCAACAAAAATAACCGTTCTAGACGTCTATAACCGTTAAGAACGGCTAATCGTCAGTAGGAGTTGTTAATCAATGAATTACACATTATAAGATTTATCGTCAGTTTTTCAGAGCGGTACAATCTTAACCGAATGGAGTCTGTCATTATTGACTGATATCCTCCAG
>Ga0209936_1000177_pt1 | contig 41597 bp, 38 predicted proteins | sample SalPonR1_A_D1_MG_FD_185694 | JGI IMG/M metagenome (GOLD analysis project Ga0209936, IMG submission 185694) | Salt pond soil microbial communities from South San Francisco under conditions of wetland restoration - Salt Pond MetaG R1_A_D1_MG... ...
AGATGATTACGGCCATACAGATTGAACATAATTACACCAAGCGTGAAATCATCGAAATGTATCTGAATACAGTTGAATTCAGTAACAGTGCATTCGGGATCGAATCCGCTGCACAGACCCACTTCAGTAAGCCTGCCAAAGATCTGAATTTGCCGGAAGCTGCAACCATGGTTGGTGTTTTGAAGGCTGTATCTGCTTACAATCCAAGATTTAATCCTGAACGCTCTCAATCTCGCAGAAATATTGTTCTCAGCCAGATGATGAAAAGAGGTTTCATCAATGAAGAAGTTTACAGAAACCTTTCCGTTGAACCTATTGTACTGAACTACAATCCGCCATCAAAATCAGGACGTGAAAGCCGTTATTTCGGGGAATATGTTCGGCTCCGGGTACAGGATTGGGCAAAGGATAATGGATACGACCTCTATTCAGACGGCTTAACCATTTATACAACTATCGATTCAAGGCTTCAGCGACATGCCGAAAGAGCTGTGAGAGCAAAACTGGATTCGCTCCAGGGGCTTTTTGAAATGGAATGGACAGATCGCGACGGAGAGTACATGAATAAATTCTGGGAAGCACATCCAAGGTTTTTGCGCGAGTGGATCCGTGAAACAGATCGCTATAAAAACGGGTTTGCCAGGTTTGACACAAAACAGGAATCGGTAGTATTTGATTCTCTTTATGCAGATGAGGCATTTATTGATTCAGTTAAAAAAGCCAGAACCAAACTTCAGGCGAGTTTCACTGCCATTGATCCCAATAATGGAAGTATTCTTGCATGGATCGGAGGCGGAGATTTTGGAAATAAACAGTTTGATCACGTTTATCAATCAAGGCGGCAGGCAGGTTCAACCTTTAAACCATTTGTGTATGCCATCGCGATTGATAACGGCTATATGCCCTATCACAAGTTTTCAAAGTATCCAAGCAAGTTTATTGACAACAGCGGCCGCGTATGGGATCCAAAAGATCCGTCAGTGCCAGCTGGTCCTGAAATGGTATCCATCCGGGAAGGGCTGGCCAGAAGCTTAAATAATGTAACAGTTCGTTTATTGCCCGAAATTGCAGGCGCACCCGGAACCAACCGCCTCCGAGACCTCGACCCGGCTGCAAGAAAAATTAAAGAGATGGCTCAAAATTTTGGTATCAACATGAACGGGACCCGGGCCTATCCTTCTATTGCGCTTGGCACTGCAGAGGTATCACTTCTTGAACTTGTGAGTGCATATACCACGTTTGCCAATAAAGGAGTTCATATTGAACCCATTGCGATCACTCGCATCGAAGACAAGGAAGGGAATGTGCTGGTAGAGTATTTTTCTGAAATGACCCAGGAAGTGATAAGTCCTGAAACAGCCTATATTATGGTAGACCTTATGAGAGGTGTTATCAGGGGAGGCGAGGGATATCACGGAACCGGCGTTCGCCTGCGAAATGTGTATAATGTGGGACAGGATGTGGCAGGTAAAACAGGAACTACTCAAAATAGTGCAGATAACTGGTTTGTTGGCATGATGCCTCATATTGTTATGGGTGCATGGGTTGGCGGCGAGGACAGACGGATCCGATTTCCAAACAGCAACGGAGTCGGGCAGGGAGCGCGTTCAGCACTACCTATCGTGGGTCAGTTTATCAACAATGCAACTTCTGATGACGAAACACCCTGGGAATACAATGCATTCGAACCACCACCTGGTTTTATTATGCCTGAAAGTCCGGAAACAGCCGCAGCAGAATCGCGTTTAAGGGATGAAAAGAAAGGCAATATTGGATGGTAATAACTGCGATTTTATGTTTTTTGAGAAGCTGAAATCCAATAGTCAATGAACAGTAAACCCGGATTAATAAACCGCTTCGAATTCCTGGGCAATGATTTACGCCGCGAAATCAAAAAACAGAGTGAACTTCTCAAAATTCCGGCCGGAAGTGAACTGATAAAAAAGGGTGATTACGTTAAAAGTGTTCCACTGTTGCTGGATGGAGTTGTTAAAGTTTACAGCCGTTACAAAGAAAAAGAGCTGCTTCTCTATTATATCAAAAGAGATGAGAGTTGTATAATGTCATTTACTTCTGTGATTCAAAACAGCCGGAGTTTAATTTATGCGACAACTGAACAGGATTCAAATGTGCTGCTTTTGCCGGCTCGATCAGTTCAAAAATGGATCCAAAAATACCCGTCTCTGAATAAACTGTTTTATAATCAATATCATATCCGGTATAACGATCTTCTCGATACTATAGAACAACTTGTTTTTTTTAATCTTGAAGAGAGGTTAATGGACTATTTAAAGACAAAATTTGACCATACAGATTCCGGTGTTCTGGATGTTACCCATAAACAGATTGCGGACGATTTAGGAACGGCACGAGAGGTTATCAGCCGTACGATTAAAAAACTGGAGAGAAAAAATAAAATCGTCCAGACAAACTCCGGTATAAAAATTCATGAAGTGTGACCAAAGTCACTGACTTATATGATTCTCTTTTTTATTTTGGTTTTAAACAACCATTATAATAGGGTATTTAATTTATTCTCTTAAGTAATAAATATTTACCGTATTTTGGTATTAACAGTAATAAAAACGGAGAATTGCTATGAAAAAAAATATGGGAACCACAGACAAAGTAATACGTTCACTATTCGCAGTCGCAGTTGCAATTTTGTATATCCTTGGTATGATTTCCGGAACAGCTGCCATCATTCTCGGAGCATTGGCTGTTATTTTTATTTTGACAAGCCTGGTAAGTTTTTGCCCGCTCTATGCCCCTTTTGGAATATCAACCTGTAAGAAAGAACAGGTTTCGGGATAATTTTTAAACGTTTGTATCCGGTTCATCGGTAAATGCCTGTTGCCAGAAAACGAAAATTCCAAGAAAAATTCCTTTCAGGATAAAAAAGGAAAAGACAATCATTAAACCAATATCCTGAAAGATAATTATAACCAGAAGGTAGACGGTAAACAGAATTAATCTGCCTTTGTACATTTTAAGGGATTTCCTGTCAAACCGCGGAATTTTATCAAATGGCACTGTGCTGACCATGAGAAATGAAAGGATAACTACAATGGGAATCAAAAATGCATTGATTCCCTGTTCAAAACCAGTGAACCACTCAAGCCGGTTTCTGAAAGTCAGGAAAAAAGCAATCAGCATAACAGCCTGGGCAGGAGTTGGAAGGCCTTTAAAAAATACAGTTTCACCCATTTTTGCCTCAACATTAAAACGGGCAAGCCGAACTGCACCGCAAAGTGGCGGCAATGCACTTAAAATCATTCCAAGCAGTGCAAGTTCGCTGAGGGCAAATGTGTATATCAGAAATCCGGGAGCAACACCAAATGAAACAATATCACTGATTGAATCGAGTTCTATGCCAAATTCACTCGTTGCATTTGCGAGCCTTGCCATAAAACCATCGAGTGCATCAAATAGTCCTGCAACTACAATCAGCCATGCGCCAATTTCCAGTTTCCCTTCGGCAACCATGATAATTGACAGAAACCCGCTGAATAAGTTCATCAATGTAAAAAAACTGGGTACTACGATTCGCGGCGATTGTTTGCGGTGCTTGCGTTCTTTTTGGCGACGAAGCCTGTACTGCTGAATCTTCTGAATAGGATATTTCATAGCTATTTTATTATCGCTATTACAGATTCGCCGGCTATAGTGCGGTCACCTTCTTTTACTTCAAGATTTATGCTCTTCGGCATAAGAATATCCATTCTGGATCCGAATTTCATAATTCCGAATCTTTCTCCTGCTTCTACAGTATCACCTTTCTCAATATGATAGACGATTCTGCGTGCCAGGAATCCTGTTATCTGTTTAAATAAAAACTTTGTCCCTGAAGGATGCAGAACACCAAAGTGTGCACGTTCATTTTCAGAGGAAGCGTGATCTTCCCATGCCATTAAATATTTTCCGGGAAAGTACTCAACATATTCCAATTTACCGGATACAGGCACTCTGTTTACATGAACATCAAGCGGTGAGAGAAAAATACTCACTCTCACAGCATCTGAATTCAGATAGGAAACATTTTCTTCTTCACGAATCTGAACAATCTTGCCATCCGCAGGTGCTAAAATCAAATTTTCATCCCCTGGCACAGTGCGATCGGGATCCCGGAAGAAAAAGAGGATCAGGCCGCAGATAATCGCAAGAAGTATATATACCGGTACAGATATCCAGTTGTTTAGATGCGAAATCAGCCATGCAACAATCGCTGAAAAGATAAAAATGACAGCAATAGTAGAATAGCCCTCAGGTGCAAACATTCATCAACCCCCGAAGGTTCGAAGTATATCGTTAAATGTCACAAAAATGAAAATTCCTATAATCAGGATAAAACCAATTTGCTGCAGAGCCATTCGTACTTTTGCGGAGGGTTCCCTCCTTGTAATGCCTTCATAAACCAGGAACATAAAATGTCCGCCATCGAGAGCCGGAATTGGCAGCATATTCATAATGGCCAGTGTGACACTTAAAAAAGCTGTGATCTCCCAGAAGCCACGCATTCCGCCACTATCGGTTGCCTGTTTCGTTACATTAGCAATGGCCACAGGTCCGCCCAGATTTTCACGTACTGAAATATCGCCTGTGAACATCTTTACAAGCCCCTGTATAATCCCTGTGAAAGTATCGCTGGTGCGGTTAATACCGACACCTGTTGCAGATACCAGGCCGTGTGTAATACGCTCGGATTGATAATACTCAAATGGATTGGTGAGCTGTATTCCAATCGTATTGGATTCAGGATCAGGCGTAACTGATTCTTCTGCAATTTGACCCTCTCTTCGAATTTTGAGAGTCATTTCACCTTCTGCTTCTTGAATTTTTTCCACAAGCTCAAGCCAGTAATTTACCGGTTCTCCGTTTACAGATACTACTTCATCACCGCTTTGTAAGCCGGCCTCATCAGCAGGTGAACCCGGTTGTATCTGGCCGATCTTGGCCGGCATTGCATGAATGATACTGATAAAGCCGGATTCACTTAGCCTGTCGAGAAAATCAGGCGGTGCCTGCAGCTGCAGGGTGTTGCCATCTCTCTGTACCATGAAACTGACATTCCTTTCAGTAATGGCCGACATGCTCATAATGTCATCGAAATATTCAACCTCCCTGTTATTTATACCAATAAGACGATCCCCGGTTTGAAAGCCTATCTCAGAAGCAAGAGATTCATCCGGCACATAAATTCCTTCTATTGATTCAACAGAAATCACCTCTTCGCCATACTGCATGGCCATGCCGGTGTAGATAAAGGCTGCAAGTATAACATTGAATATTACCCCGGCGGTAATCACGATTATACGCTGCCAGACAGGCTTGCTCCGGAATTCCCATGGCTTCGGCTCTTCCTCAAGAAATTCATCATCCATGGTTTCATCAATCATTCCGGCTATTTTTACATAACCACCAAGGGGCGTTGCTCCAATCACGTATTCGGTCTCCCCTTTTTGAAAACCTGTGATTTTCGGCGGGAATCCGATTGAAAACCGGTCTACCCGCATCTTAAAAAATTTAGCAGCCAGAAAATGACCCAATTCGTGAAAAAACACCAAAATAAAGAGAGCAGCAACAAATACTGCTATTGTCAATAAAAAACCTGAGATCCAGTCCATTTTAAATATTAAATTCTAAACGCATAATTTCTTGTTTCCGCATCCACGTCAGTTAACGCATCAGCAGACAACTCAGTATCCGGGTCAATCTTTTCAAGAGATTTCCGAATGATCGAAAACATATCAATATAACCAATTTCCTTCTTTAAAAACCGAGCCACCGCAACTTCATTCGCAGCGTTAAGTACTACCGGGGCAAATCCCCCGCTTTTGCCTGCTTCGATTGCCAGTTTAAGGCTTGGAAACCGATTAAAATCAACGGGTTCAAAAGTAAGATCAAAAGATTTTCCGTAATCGATGAGCGGTGTTTCGAATTCGAAGCGGTCAGGATATGTCAGCGCATACAAAATCGGAACTTTCATATCCGGGTTTCCCATTTGTGCTTTTGACGACCCGTCAATGAACTCAATAATGGAGTGAATAATACTTTGCGGATGAATCACCGGTTCAATATTTTCAAATGGTACATCGAATAGCCAGTGTGCTTCAATTATCTCAAGTCCCTTATTCATCATTGTGGATGAATCGATTGTTATTTTAGCTCCCATATCCCAATTAGGATGCTTCAGGGCATCTTCGACCTCAATTTCCTTCATTTCCTCAAACGTCCAGTTTCTGAAGGGACCTCCGCTCGCGGTAATAACAATTTTTTTTATGGAATTACCAGGTTCACCCACAATACACTGAAGCATTGCTGAGTGTTCCGAGTCGACCGGTATCAGGTTTCCGCTCTTCAGGCTCCCGATTTCTTTTATCAGCTCACCGCCTACAACCAGTGATTCCTTATTTGCAAGCGCCACTTTTTTCCCCGTTTTCAGTGCATTATACGTCGGAAAAAAACCTGCAAAACCAACCAGGCTGTTGAGTACTATATCAGCCTGCTCAAAAATACCGTTTTCATTGAGCATATGCCGGTTGTATATGATCTCACGGGGTTTATAATTTAACAGCGATTCAAAATCTTTCCCGGATTTTCCGTCACAAAGCAGTAAATTGTCAGGCCGGTATTTATTTGCCTGATTTGCCAATAATTTCCAATTTCTGTTCGCTGTAAGTGTGGTAACTTTAAATGCATCCGGGTGCCGATCAACAATCTCAAGTGCCTGTGATCCGATAGAACCGGTTGATCCAAGTATTGCAAGATTTTTCTGAGACAATATTACGGTCTTTAAATGAAATTAAACTTGTTAAACTATTCTGTAACGTGATCCGGAGAAATCTTTATTCCCCCGCGATCTGACAATTCAGAATCCTCTTAATTAAAAATAGAGAAATCCCGGTTTAATTGAAGATCAAATTTTATTCATTGCAACTTTATACATAACGGCATGTGCTTCAACTGTTTCTTGAAGAGTCGGGGCATAACCGCCCGATAAAAGTAAAACCAGTGGTATCGATTTTTGAGTAAATGTGTCGATAACGATACTCTCTCTTATTGCAAGACCTTTCGGGGACATTGATATCCGGCCAAAGTGATCAGACTCCAGCGGATCTATACCGCCAAGATAAAAGACGATATCGGGAGAAAACTCAGATAGGATTTTGTCCAGTGCGTCAATCAAAATTTGCAGGTATTCTTTATCACCTGTGCCATCATCAAGGCCAATATCGAGCGTTGATGACGGTTTTATAAAGGGATAGTTTTTTTTACCGTGCATGGAGAATGTGAAAACATCTTCGTTTTTATCAAAAAAATGTGCATTCCCATTTCCCTGGTGCACATCACAGTCAACAATCAAAACCTTGTTGATCCATTTAGACATCCGAAGAACTTTTACGGCTACAGCTACATCATTATAGACACAAAATCCCTCACCGTGCCCCGGCATTGCATGGTGTGTTCCGCCTGCAAGGTTACCCGAGATACCATCCTGGAGAGCCATAAGACCCGCATTAATGGTTCCCTGAACAGCAAGACGTGAACGAATTGCCAGTGATTTGCTCCAGGGTAGACCCATTCTGCGAATCTCTTTTCTCTCCAGTGTTCCGTTCCAAACGGCATTAGCATATTCGGGGGTATGCACGGAACATAAATTTCCAAAATCGACAAGCCCGGGTTCGATAACGTCTTTTTCCTTTAAAACATCGTTATTGATTAAATAATGATACAATCCATTAAATTTTGCCATCGGGAAGATGTGTCCCTCCGGTAAACGGGCGTTGTATCCGGGAGAATAACTTACTCGCACAAACGGTCTGGTTACTTTTCTAATTTAATGATTGCCAACATTCTGCCGGACTTATTTCGTTCTCTGCGATATGAATAAAATTTATCTGCATCCCTGATGGTGCAGTAACTGCTCACTTCAATTTGGGTTGGCGGCAATCCTGTCTGCAGAAGCTGAAATTTCAAAAACTCTTTTAAATTGATGTGGGGCTTTTTATAACTTTTATAATCCACGAATTCATCGGGGAACTGCACTGCCACTTCAGGGCCTGTCTCAAATTTTTCCTGCGAAATACACGGAGAAATGTACGCAATCATCCTGTCAGGCCGTGCTCCTGCAGATATCATTAAGTTGACTGTTTTTTTCACAATCCCCGCAGCTCCCCCGCGCCATCCGGCATGAGCGGCACCAATAACACCACTTTCAGGATCTGATAACAAGACGGCTGCACAATCTGCCACCTGTATCCCTAGAGCCAGATTTTTTTTATTGGTTATCAGAGCGTCTGTCTCTGCCAGGAATCCCGGTGAACTCACAAATTCAACATTTGTATCATGAACCTGCTCAGCTAAAGCTATCTGCGTGCCTTTCCAGTCAATCTCCTGAAACAAGATCCCGATATTTTTTTTAATCTCATCTTTGCTGATATTCGTATTTAAACCAAAATTCAATCCCGGAATGTTATCATCAGAACGAATAGCATTTGCATTCTTCTCTGTAAAAACAGCTGAAACCGATTTGTAAGGTTTAAAAATGGTTGGCTCCAGAAATCTCATGCTTTTTTCGTTGTTTCAATTTGTATCTGCCTTTTTATAAATGGTATCGGAAAAGGCTGACCGGTCCATAACCTGAATGACTCGCTGCCCTGATGGATAAGCATTTCTAAACCACCAATCGTTTCCGTGCCAACAGATTCTGCCTGTCGTAAAAATTTTGTCATCTCTGGTTTATAAACCAGGTCATAGCATAAAGAACTGCTCATGTGCAACTCTTCTCCCTCCCGAACCGGTGATGAATCAATGTCCGGATGCATTCCAAGTGGTGTTGCATTCACAATCAGTGACGCTTCTTCCGCATACGCAGTCCACTGATCATAGCCGGCCACCTTGCAACCTTCAAATATTTCTGCTGCAGGTTTCGCAGCAGGACGCCTGCTGATCAAAATTATTTCTTCGCAGTTCATTTGTCTGAGCGCCTGAACCACAGCATTTGATGCGCCGCCTGTGCCGAAAATCAGGGCCGTGCCTCCGTCAATGTTGTCAGTAAAATTTTGCAAAGGTTTTTTGAAACCGATAGAATCTGTGTTAAATCCGACCAGTTTGCTGTTTTTTTTGACTACCGTATTAATAGCACCAATCTCTTTTGCCGATGGATCAATCTGATCAACCATTTCCATCATTATTCTCTTATAAGGAATTGTAATATTACATCCGCGAAATGAGTCTCTGTTCATCCAGGAGGCGAATTCACTCAATTCATTCTCTCTGAGATCAATCGCAAAGTAGGCAGCTTTATAGCCGTAGTATTTAAGAGCAGAATTGTGCATTAAAGGTGAGAGGCTATGAGAAATCGGGGACCCGATGACCATGTAATGATTCCGGTTTGAGGCGGGAAGATTTTTAAATGTATTAAATAATACTGCCATTTCAATGTGGACTACCGGACTCTGAAAAAAGCTGTTCTCAAAAGCTCAGATTCGGATATCTACTAATAACAAAAGTAAATTTACTTCAGGTTCACATTTGAGCAGTTAGCCGTCGATATCCGGCTGAGTTTGAGGTAGCCATTCAGGTCTGAATAAAAAAAATGCGCATCGTTATGATGCGCATCAGAAGAAATTAAAAAAACAGGATCGGATCAAACCGTTACTTCATTCTCTTTTTCAGAAACTTCAGAACTTTCGTCCTTGAATGTATCAGATTCAGCAAGCTGCTTAAGTTTTTCCAAATCCTTTGCAAGCTGGTCTTTTAACCCTTCAATAAAGTTTGCAAGTTCTTCTTCGGGATCGCCGTAAAATGTTCTGTAATCCAAAGAAAAATCAACACGGGTTCTGGTTCCGTTGTTAAGCGGTGTAAATCGAATTGTACCGGTTTGGTTCAAATTACCGTTTATTGTAATCCAGGCAAATCGTGTATTGCGAAGATTATCAATGATATTAGTAGTCCATTGATATTCTTCACCGCCAATATTGGTCGTATATTCAAATGTCTGAGAATTTATCTTCTCAACATGATCTATACGATCAAGAAATTTGGGGAAATGTACCGGATTACACAGTAATTCGTAAACTTTAGATAAGGGTAAATTAATTTCTATTCTTTCGTGCGCCATAGTTTGATAAGCTTCGAAATGATCTGATTATGATTTGGAATTGAGTGATTGCAGATTCTGTATATAACTAATCCACAATGCATTAAATTTAAGCATATTTTGATTAAGCTTCAATGAAATCTTTAAATATATTTTGATTGATGAACAAATTACAGAATGAACAAAGAAATAAAATTGTTTAGCGCATCTACTGAGCAAAAAGAAAATTATCTTTACATAACGATTCTGATATTTAAATGCTTATTCATGAATTACCGGCAGATTTCCATTCAATTGATAATTATTTTGTTTCTACCGTGCCTCCTTTTCCCTCTCTATGCACAGGAGAAGATCAATCTGAATGGATTCATAAAAAATTACAATGCTTTCCAGACAACCTCTGAAAATGAATTACTTGCCGGAAGAAACCGTCTGAGATTTGAACTGAACAGACCAGTTTCTGTCGGGTCACTCTACCTGGAAACGGATTTGATTCACAGATATGATGACGGTGACAGTGATGTCGAGGTAAGGCTGAGACAGGCATATCTTGAATGGTTTTTTGATAAATCTGATCTGAAAATCGGTTTGCAAAATATTACATGGGGTAAATCAGACGGCGGTTTTGTTACAGATATTCTATCTCCGGTTGACCTGCGGGAGTTCCTGACAGTAGAACTTTCTGATATCCGGCTTGGCGTGGCCTCCGTTAACTTCACACGCTATTTTGGGAGTAACTTTTTGCAGTTAATCGTCTCTCCCGCTTTTCAGCCGGATTTATTTCCGGATCCCGACTCCAAATGGTTCCCCGTACCATCACTGCCACAAATTATACCAATAAATTTTATTACAGGTGTTGAAAATAATACGATCGAAGATGTGCAGGCTGCACTGCGGTTCGGTCTGCGCTCCAATATAAATTTTGACCTTGATCTTATCGCTTATTACTGGACACATCCATCGCCGGCATATGGCCTTTCGCTCAATACAACTGATTTTCAGCAGGGACTCAGTTTAGATCTCAGGGAAACCTACACCCCCTCACCCATGGCCGGGTACTCATTTGAGTGGCGCGCCGGATCTTCCTGGATTATTAAATCAGAAGCACTGTATGTTCACGAACGCCTTTTCAATGACCTGCCGATCTCCAATAACCTGGTAGAAAATCCTCTTGCGAATCCAGTTGAACTTTTGCAGGCTTTGCAGGAGCTGCAAACACGCGACGACGGTTTTCTTTTGGAAAAACCCTGGCTGCACACCATGCTTGGTGTTCAAACAGAATTTAAGGGGTTCACTATTAGCGGACAGGGTTATATTGAAACAATTTTTAACCATGAAGATCAAATTTTACAGCGGCAAATTTTTCCCTATGCAACCGGGTTAATTCAGAAAAATGTTTTCAGAAATCGGTTGAACCTTCTCTCTGTGGGCAGGTATAACGTGTTTGCAGATGATTTCTGGGTTCAAGTCCAGGGAATATATGAAGCTGCAGATGGCGTTGAACTCTCTTTGGGGACAAATCTTTTTGGAGGCCCCTCACCCCCTCCCGTATTTGGGCACTTTACTTTTAATCAATTCAGAGAAAACAGTTTTGTTTTTGGAAGAATTACCGCATTCTGGTAAAGAGATTTACTTTATTTCCAATCATTTAAATAATTTTTTGACCACACTTTCTTTTAAAATATATTATCAGAATGATGAATTCAAAGATTGCAAAGTTTATCCGGTCTGCTCCTGAATTGACACGGTATACTTATAATAATAATTACCGCATCTCTGTATCTCTGCATTTTTAACACAAACTAAAAGGATCTTGTCATGCGATACTCTTTAATTGCCATTCCGGTACTTGCCGTATTTATCTTTGCAGGTTGTCAGCAAACAAATCAAACTCACTCCGCGCAGAATGATTTATCACCGGAGCCTGATCATTCCCTGTCTGCCGATCAGACACATAACAGGTGGAGCAGTACCATTGAGCCTGTGCTGCGTGTTGAATCCGGGGCTGTAGTCGAGGTTTACACAGAAGAAGCTTCTGATGGTCAGTTACATCCGGAATCGACTCTTGAGGACCTGGGAAACATAGACTTTGATCCCATTCATCCTCTGACCGGCCCTGTGTATGTTGAAGGCGCTGAACCCGGTGATGTGCTGAAAGTAAAACTCCACAAAATTGAACTGGGAGACTGGGGCTGGACAGCAATTGTTCCGGGGTTTGGTTTTCTTGCTGATGAATTTGATGAGCCGTGGTTAAAAACGTATGAATTTACGGAGGGAACAAGTACTGTGCAGTTTGATGAAGGAATTCAAATTTCACTTAATCCTTTCCCGGGTGTAATGGGTGTTGCTCCTGCTACTGATTCTCTTCTTTCAACAATACCACCCCGGTATAATGGCGGCAATATGGATGATCCGCATATGGTTGAAGGTACCACTATCTATTTTCCTGTTTTTGTAGAGGGTGCACTTTTTTCTATTGGAGATGCTCATGCTGCCCAGGGTATGGGTGAAGTTTGCGGCACGGCCATTGAGGCACCAATGCGGATTGTATATGAAGTTGAAGTCCTAAAAAATGGCAGATCAATACCTGAGCCCGAATATGAATCGGATGATTATTATGCAGTTACTGCCTTTGGAACCTCAATAGATGAAGCATCAAAAAAAGCAACCCGGTATATGATCAACTACCTTGAAGAAGTTCACGGGATGAATCGCTATGATGCGTATGCGCTTCTGTCTCTGGAGGGTGACTTGAAAATAGCAGAAGTTGTTGATGTTCCGCATATGCTTGTTTCCATGCATCTTCCCAAATATGTAATCGGCATGTAGCAATAAATGAATGTTTCTCTGAGAAATCAGGTTTCATCAACCTGAATAGATAAAGAAACATTGAAAAAATTCGGTTTATACATATTATCAAGGCCTACTACAGTCATCCTGATGGTAGTAATGCTGGCCCTTGTGGCTGTCTACCCGGCCTCTCAGATTCGCACTGATTTCAACCTTGAGGGATTTTATCCAAAGGAAGACCCGGTTATTCATAACTATGAGATTCTCGAGAATGAGTTTGGCAGGGACGATAATACCATACTTATTGGTTTTTCGGATACAAATCTTATAAGTGAACCGGTTTTGACAGACCTGAAGGCAATCACTGACTCCCTTCAGACTATTCCCTACCTGGAATCGGTGCGAAGCCTCTGGAATGCTACGGAAATCAATAACAGAAACGGAAATTTGACATTCGATGATTATCTGAAAGATAACCGGATGAATCCCGACTCACTTGAGTCGGTTCGAAACAGCCTGACTGAAGATCCGTTTTTAAAAGGCATTTTTATCAGTGAAGACCTGAATGCTACTGCCATCTATCTTGAAATACGGGAGAGTGAAAATACCTATTCAAACAGAAATGAAATCATTGATGCTGTAAATAACATTCTGAAACCGTTCAGTGCAGATTATGAATTCCATATCTCAGGTATTCCCTACTACCGGAATCAATATGTAAATATGTTGAATGAGGAGATTGTGGTCTACATTGCTATATCTTCAATCTTGATCATATCTCTGCTCTGGTATCTTTATCGAAGCATTTGGGGTGTTTTATTTCCGATGATTATTGTCTGGATTACCCTGTTGCTGACAATTGCAACAATGTATTTGACAGGCGGTTACCTTGAAATTATGAGCAGTACAATAGCACCGATATTGCTCTGTGTCGGGGTAGCTGATGCAATTCATATGATTTCAAAGTATGATGACGGCAGGGAGCATAACATGCCCAAAAGGCGCTCTATCCTGGAAATGCTTAAAATACTTGGCAGTGCCACCTTTCTGACAAGTTTAACCACTGCAATCGGATTTGCTACGCTGGTCAGCAGCAATATTATTCCCATGAAAAGATTCGGGCTCTACACGGCAGCCGGGGTTCTTATTGCTTACCTCATTACAATTTTCTTTTTGCCTGCAGCTCTCTCAAAATCTAAAAAAGACAAAGTTTTCAGTGTAAAAGGAAGTTCTCTCTACGACAATCTGAAGTGGTTCTTAACGAAAGTCAGTATTCTGAATCGACGTTATTATAAGAGAATTGTTATCGGGAGCCTTGCATTAACTGCAGCTATAGGTGCAGGAATGTACAACCTTGAGGTTAACGGGCGAATATTTGATGATATTGATGAAGACACGGAGATTATGCGGGACAGCCGGTTTTTCAGCGAAAACCTTACACCTCAGTTTCCGATGGAGTTTATTTTTAACAGCGGAGAGCCGGATGGCGTATTAAAATCGAAGCTGATTGAGGATTTGAAACTATTTGAAAATTATCTTCTTCAATTCCCCGAGATTCAAAAAGTGACAGGATTTCACACACTGATCAGCCGGGTACACCAAACCATGCAGCCCTCCCAGGATGATATCATCCCGGATAGTGACAACGCAGTAGCTCAGTATTCTCTTTTGCTCGACATAAACGGCGGAGATGAATTGTACAGATTCGTGAATTTTGATTACAGTACTGTTCGTGTTACTGCACTGGTTGAAGATGCCGGATCCAAAAGGATCAATGCAATCCGCGATAACGTTGACAGATGGCTGCAGGGTAAATTTCCGGATCAAAACATAACAATAACCGGGACAACAATACTCAGCGCAGACTTAACTGAAAAAATTGTTTATTCACTTGCCTGGAGTATTTTACTTGCTATTGCTGCTATATCTATTATTATGGCAATCCTTTTTAAAAATTTCAGGCTGGTTGTTATTTCACTTGTTCCCAACCTGCTTCCGCTGATCATTATCGGAGGTGTAATGGGATATATGGGAATCGCCATAAAACCTTCCACAGCTGTGATATTTACTATTTCCCTCGGCATTGCCATTGACGACTCGATCCACTACCTGGCTCGGTTCAGGGTTGAATATCTTGAACGGAAAGCCATGTGGCCTTCACTTGCGGCAACCACTGTAAAGACGGGAAGAGCTATCATCATCACCAGTATGATATTGATTGCTGGTTTTGGTACTCTGATCAGCAGTACGTTTACATCCACTGCTATGATGGGACTTTTGGTATGTATAACGATCGGGGCAGCATTGATTGCCGATCTTCTTTTGCTGCCATCTCTCTTTTACTGGATCAGCCCAAAACTGACAATTCGGAAAAACGAGAAACAAGATCTTCAACCAGTTCGGCATGAATCATCGAAGGTTGTTGAAGAGCGCTTATCCTTATAATTCTGAGCTCCTGATCAGCCATTTTTTCAAATCCGGAAATTACCTTCTCAAAAAATTTGTCACCGGATTGCTCCATGCGGTCTTCGCCCCTTCCGTTTCTCCGTTTTCTTGCCTCGTCGTATGGCAGCGACAAATAGTAGGTTACATCAGGCGTAATACCATGAGAAGCTATCTCATTTAAAAGACGTATTTTTCCCATTTCAACCGATTCTCTGCCAAAACCCTGGTATGCAGTTGTTGAATCGTAGAATCGATCCAGTATTACAACTACATCATCTTCCAGAGCCGGTATAATCTTCTCTGCAACAAGCTGTGATCTTGCTGAAGAGAAAAGAAGCATTTCTGTAACAGGATCAATTTCATTAGCCGTGTCCAGAAGCAGTTCACGAATACGCTCGGAGATACGCACACCACCGGGTTCCCTGAACACAACGCAATCAATATTATTTCTTTTCAGCAGATCCTGAAGAAGCTGAATTTGTGTTGATTTTCCGCAGCCATCTATTCCTTCAAATGTTATCAGCACAATAATTAATCAGATTTAAAATTGTAGCGGTCGGCCAGATCATAAGGCTCTTTCGGCATGATAATACCCAGCACGATGTAAACAATCAAAAAGCTTCCGTATCCAAGCAGAAAAGCAAGGCCGAAGATAATCCTGACCATGGTTGAACTGACACCAAAGTATTTAGCAAGACCGCCGCAAACGCCTAATATTTTCTTGTCTGTTCTGGATCTGAAAAGTTTCTTTTTTTGAGATAATGCATAAGCTTCGAGTTCACGGTCTTTGAAAGAGTATTTATCTCTCTTTTTTGATGTTTTTCTGTCTGATTCGTCAATATTTAGAAAATCATCCAGCTTATCTTTTGAGGAGTACGGAGATCTGGGTTTTGACATGGATGAGTAAGTAAAGTCGTTAGTGAACCCGGATTTCAATTTACTTTTCTTCTCCATTTTTCTGTCGCCAGTTAAAAAACCAAATCCGGCGGCAAGAACCAGGATACCGCCGATCACCGGCATTACATTCATCACACCTGTTAATTGAAAGGCGGGTTCCAGTCCAAATAAACTGCCTGCAATTGACTGTCCTAAAACACCTACAACAATAAATAACATAGCCAGGCCGGTTATTGTCGATATGTTCCAGATGCTTTTTTCCTGTTTTTTCTCTTCCTCGTAAAAATCCTCGAGGGTATCCTGAAGTTCACTATCCTCTACTTCAAATGTATTTGTAAATTCCTGTTTTGTTTTTTCTGTCATAATAATTCCTCCTCTCTGTTGCTACGGAAGATGTAAACAATAGTTTCAATTGAAATATAACGAAGATCCGGGAAAAAATTAGATGGCAATCTCATGTTCTGTTATTAACAGGTCCAATTTTATATCAAAAGATTCGGACGGAAGTTTTTCATCTGCAACGCATATATCAAAAACCAAACCCGCTTTACGTGCCGGCGTTCCCGAAAGAAAACGGTCATAAAAACCCTTACCATACCCCAGGCGATTTTTCTCTCGGTCGGACGCAACCACAGGGACAAACACAACATCAAAAAGTGCCGGTTCTGTGCGCCTGACACGTGAACCTGGTTCCGGTTCCCTGACTCCCCACCTGTTTGTTTCAAAATTTCCAAAAGATGAAATCTGGTAGTGTTCAAGAGTATTTTTTTCAAAATTTACCACCGGTACCGAAACAGTAAAGTGATTTTGAATAAGCCACTGAATGATTGGATCTGTTTTTACTTCATTTCTCTGATCCATAGAGAGGTAGCAGTGTATGTGATTAACATTAAGTGTATCGACCCATTTCCGGGTGTTCTGATAAATTTGATTACACTTTTCCAAGTATATGCTTTCAGAAAAACTATCTCTTTTTTCCAGATATTTACTTCTGAGTTCCTCTTTTTTTTCTGAAATTGGTTTTTCCATTAAAGCCGTATTACTTTGTGATTCACAGGTTCCTCATCTGCAAAAAAGGTTATCGTTCTATCCCAGATATCAAGGCCATATTTATTCATAAAATAGATAAAAGCAACATTTCGCTCCTGCAGTCCGCCTCCCGGAAAGAGGTTGGCTTTTATTTTTCGGATTCTGTTCAGGTTGGTTTGCTCCTGTTCTTTCTGTGACCGGTATAATTTTCCTTTCAGCTTATCTAGCTCGGTAAAATAGAGCGCAGTTACTTTGCCGGCACTTCCTTTTAAAGTCGGATCAACCCGGTCTATTTCAGTTTTCTTTTTTTGCGTAATGTTATCAACTTTTTTCTTCCAGTCATTGAATATTTTTTCAATATCAACCTCCTCGGCGCTTTCCATATACTGCGACTCGAGGTCTTCAATCCTCTGATCATATTCGCCGATGTTAAAAGGCAGCTTCTCCATAATTCTGTCGATATTCGATTCCAGGAGTGTAGCACTGAATCTTGGAAGAATCATGGGCATTTTCATGCCAAATACCGTATAAAAATCTTTCATTTGTGAATAGTAGGCGAGTTCACCGGGACCGGCCACATAACAGACTGCCGGCAGAAGAGTGTCCTGGAGCAGCGGTCTGGTAAAAACGTTTGGTGAAAATCTGCCGGGCGACTTCTCTATCTCGCGGATAAGCTCCTGTTCGGTCCAGGAAGTTTTTTCGCCTGCATTCCATGATCCATTTACCCCGGTCTTCAATTTACGCCTGTTTCCGGAATCATCAATCCAGAATAAATTTGATTTTCCGGGTTCCACCTGACGGTGATACCCCATATTTTCCAGGTTATCAGTTGCAGCCATCACCGACTTGTAGGCGTCATCTTTATGAGATACAGATTTTGTCAAAATCTCACTACCCAGCTTTTTGATATCCGGATCATCACTTCCGGCAAGAATCAGTCCGTGTTTCCCAAACAGTTTCAATATCAAATTCCCGAAAGATTCCCTGAATGTAGATCCCGGCCTGTAGCAGGTATCCAGCAGGTTGGTCAGTTCCTGTGTAAAATCGGTATCAAACAGGAACTCCTTAATATTTTCACGGAATTTTTTAAACGAATCATCCAGTTCCAGGCGTCCTACAGGAGACTTGCTTTTTCCATTTAAATTAAAAGAGAGCGAGTGCCAGTGATCCCTGTCCAGGATTCCGACAGTAGCTGCTTCCTCGTAATCGTGATCTTCATCTGCAAGCCAGAACACAGGAATTACACTTCTGCCATATTCATTTTGCAAATTCCGGGCCTGGATAATGGCCGACGCAATTTTATATACTGTAAAAAGAGGGCCACCATACAGGGTAAGTTGCTGGCCGGTTACAACAGCTATGCTATTTTCATCCCTGAGTTTTTCAATTTGCTGCAGGGTCTGATCAGTTGCATCAAACTGCTTATTAAAATTTTTCAGAAGCTCAACTGAATCTTCCCTGTTACCTTTAAACCTATATGATTCCAGGTAAGAATCTCTCTCTTTTTTAGAAAAGGGATGAGTTTCAAAAAACTGGTTTATTGAGTCACTTTTCTTTGTGTAGTCGCTGAACAGTTTACTGAATGGAAGCTGTTCAAAAGGGATCGTACTGCAACAGTCCACGTTATCCTTTCAATTTTTGTATCTGATCACGGATTTTGGCCGCTTTCTCATAGTTTTCGGTTTTTATGGCGAGTTGCAGCTCTTGCTCAAGCTGTTCGAGTTTACTCATTTCTGTCTTTTTCTGAGTAGTTTTGCCGGATACAGGTTGGTCGATATTCTCAGCGGCAGCCTCTTCGGAAACAATGCCTGCTTCATCAAGCACATCGGGATGCACATAAATGGGAGCGCCAAACCGAATCGCCACTGCAATTGCATCACTTGGGCGGGCATCCAGCTCTACCCTTTCATCGTCACGTTCGTAGAGAATTTGAGCAAAAAAAGTGCCTTCACTGAGTTCATTAATAAATATTTGCTGTACCGATGAGTTAAAACTCAATACAATGTTTTTCAATAAATCGTGAGTCATCGGCCTCGGGGGTTTTATGCTTTCCAGCTCAAGAGCAATTGCCTGGGCTTCAAAAGTACCAATAATGATCGGAAGGCGTCTGTTTCCTTTTTTTTCATTTAATATCAGAGCATAAGCCCCGCCGCTGCTCGGACTGGTTGAGAGCCCGAGTATTTCCATCTCAATTTTCTGCACCAATTTCTCCGGTTTGAATTTCTATTTTTTTCAGCAAATGTAAATGTAACCATTTTTAGACTTCACATAAACAATATTATTAAAAGGACATAAGTTAAATTGATTATTACTGATGGTAAACTTTTCACCAATTTCTATTATTTATTCAGATTTCAACTGCTTAATATTTTGATTTGTATTATTGCACAGTTCTCTTACTTTTAAGATGATGAATATTAAGATAGAAGAAAAACGAAATCCGGGAACCGGAAACCCTTTAACAATTATCTCAGGCATCGGGCATAATCCACAGGTTATTGAAGATCTGGCAAAAGAACTTAAATCTTCTTGCGGTGCCGGCGGGCATGTTGAAGGGAAATCAATAATTTTACAAGGTTCTCACACAAATAAAGTGAAAAAAATTCTTGCGAAAAAAGATTACACATTTCGTTCGTAAAATGTTTAACAGATGAAAATATTTTGTAACATTTTTACTCCAAAATTCTCCTTTATAGAAACAATCAGAACAAATTCTTTGTCGGTAACTTTAAAAACGGGACAACGGTAGAGTGGCTATTACACCCAAAAAAATATTACTTGTAGAAGATGATGGCATTCAGCAAATCATTATGGAGAGGCTGATAAATAATCTTGGCCATACAGTTCTTGCTACAGCTTCGGACGGGGAATCAGCTGTAAATTCAGCGCTTAAGCTCAAAGGAGTTGATCTTATTATCATGGATATACGTCTTGGCAATAATATCGACGGAATCGAGGCCATGCAGCAGATCCGAAAAAAATCGAAGGTGAAGGTGATTTATGTGACCGGGAATTCAGAAAGCTTTACAAAAGAGAGGGCCAAAGCCACAAAGTATGAGGCTTTCATCGAAAAACCGATGACAAAAGATAAACTTGAAAGTGCTTTAAAAGACGCTTTTCCGGCATAACTATCCATCCTTTTTTCTTATCTTATCAGTTGATTAAATTTTTGGTCTGTCGTTAAACAGATTTGCTTATAATTTTATTCTGCTGATGCGCTCAATCCTGTTTTCACTTTTTGTGATTTTTCTGATTCCAGATATTCTGAATGGACAAATTGTCTCTGAGCCCAATTCAGATATACCTGACAACCCAAGGGTAGGGCTTGTGTTAAGCGGTGGCGGTGCAAAAGGAATTGCTCACATTGGGGTCCTTAAAATTTTGGAAGAAGCCGGAGTGCGAATTGATTATATAACGGGCACAAGCATGGGCAGCGTTGTTGGCGGGCTATACTCTATCGGCTACTCAACAGATCAGCTTACGGAGCTTGTAAACTCAAATGATTTTCTTGCTCTTTTTACAGAAAAACCAAGCTTCCGGTTTTCGTCCGTTTACCAGAAGGAGTTTAGCAACCAGTCAATTATCTCATTTCCGATTAAGCAGAAAGGTATTGACTTGCCGGCAGGTATTATCGAGGGGCAGAATTTGTATATGCTTTTTTCAAATCTGACGTGGCCCGCTCACGGTACAAATTCATTTGATTCCTTTCCCATCCCTTTCGCTGCTGTTGCGACAAATCTGGAAACCGGGGAGCCTGTAGTAATGCGATCGGGATATCTTCCGGATGCTATGAGAGCCAGTATTTCTATCCCTTCTATAATGACACCCCATACTGTGGATGGTAAACACCTGATAGACGGGGGATTGTCTCAAAATCTGCCGGTTCAGGAGGCCATAGATATGGGAGCCGACTATGTAATTGCGGTAAATGTTGCAGCTCCTCTTCAACCGATCGACAGTTTGAATACATTGACCGATATCTTTACGCAAACAATTAGTTTTCGTATTAATGAAGAGATGGACAATCAAAGCAAACTTGCGGATGTATTGATCTTTCCCGATAAAATCATGAACTATTCAATGGCCGACTTTGATGTAGCAGATCAGTTTATCCCAATTGGTGAAGAAGAGGCGAGAAAACATATGGAACTCTTCAAAAAGATCGCGGAAAAGCAGTCGGGTGAATACGTAAGGCAATCCTTCTCAGGTGAGGCCGCTTTGCCGCTCAACAGTATAGAGGTCGTTGGAAACAAGTCGTTAAGTACCGAATTTATTCTGAGTGAAATTGATATAGAAGCTGGCACGTTTGTTACTCCTGCCATTATAGAAGAACAGATTAACCGGCTCTACAGCACACAATTATTTGATCTTGTTACTTATCGGATACTTCCTGATACATCTTATTTTTACAATTTACAGATCAATGTTGATGAAAATGAAGAAGATATTTTTCGCATCGGTGCAAGAATTGAAACGGAAACCACCGCATCTGTCAATCTCGAATCAACCTTCAGAAATCTTTTATATGAAAATTCTGTACTGTATCTGAATGTCCGCCTGGGGAGCGAATTGAATACCATAGTTGATTTTTTAACCTTCGGCGGACAAGTTTCAAGAATTGGAGCACGGTTCAGGGCCGGTTTCTTTTCAGAAGATATCCGGTATTTTGAAAATTTTAGTCAGCAGGCAAATTTTACCAATAATATTATCCGAACGGAGTTTTCAATTGGCAATTATTTCAACAACACCTTTTTGCTTGAAGCAGGAATCAGAAATGATTTTGTCTATTTTTCAAATGAAGTGAACCGGGTGCTTATCCCTTTTTCCAATCAAAGTAATCATGCTTTGACCGGCCGGTTCTGGCTTAATACATTCGACCGAAAAGCATTTACCCGTCGCGGACAAAATATTCTGTTGGAAGGAGTTTTTAGCAATGATGTAATTTTTAGTCCGGTTGACTTTGGTGTAATACGCCTGTTCTGGGAAGGATATTTACCGGTATCGCCAACTCTTTCTCTCAGAAGCAGTTTCTATGCCGGACGAACTACAGGCAGTGAATTGCCATGGAATTACTGGTTCGGTCTTAACCGTTATGACCCAAAATTGGGATATCTCCGATTTGGCGGTTTTGAAAGATATGAGCTCACTTCCCGTAATCTTCAGATGATTACAGCAGGAGTACAATTAGAACCATTAAAAAATAAATTTTTGGAGGGCAATCTGTACTATGGCCGCACGCCGGATAAATGGGATATGAAACTTACGCAGGATAACCATTATGGCTTTAGCGCGGCTGCAGGATTATTAACAATTGCAGGTCCTGTAAAAGGTATTCTTTCTGCAAGTAATGAACATTCCATCAGGTTTGAAGTACAGATCGGCTATCATTTTTGACCCGGAATATTTAGCACTTTTTTATGGAAAAAATAACAAATGAAATAAAACAGATAGCAGAGGAGCTTGAAAAAAAACCTGAGGATGATAGTAAATGGAATGATTTGGGAATAGGTTATTATTTGCTTGGCGACTATGATCAGTCTGTTTCAGCACTGCAAAAGGCCCTGGAGTTCAATCCGCTCAAAGCCACTTATCATTTCAATCTTGGAAACAGCTTTGCTGAAAAAAATGAACCTGAGCAGGCCATTCATCATTATTTACAGGCATTGCATTTACAAGCGGATCATATCCCCTCTCTAAACAACCTTGCAGACCTGTACGAACATACCGGAGAACCTGAAAAAGCATTTGAACTTTTCCGGTATCTGACAAAAATCAGTCCGGAAGATCCACTCTCTTTTTTTAATCTGGGGAATTTCCACTTACGGCAAAACCGACATATTGAAGCTGCAAAATGTTATGAAACAGCAATAAACCTGGACCCGGGGTTTGCAGATGCCTATTTCAATATAGCCTGGATTCTTCAGAAATCCGGGGTTCCTCAAAAAGCATTGGAGTATGCTGAAATGGGTTTGAATGCAGAGCCGGAACATGAGGATTTGAAAAAACTTGCAGAGCAGCTGAAAAGCTAAACAAAAAGGCTCAACCCCGCGGCAAGTAAAAAGCCGGTAACAGAAATAATTGTCTCCATTACTGTCCACGATTGCAGAGTCTCTTTTTCAGACAACCCGAGGTACCTGTTCACCAGCCAGAAACCACTGTCATTAACATGCGACAAAATAGTAGCACCCGACGCAATTGCAAGCACTACCAGTGCAGTTTGTGGTTCGGAAAGTGAAAACTGCTCAATCACCGGGGCTGAAATGCCGGCAGCTGTAATCATTGCAACTGTGGCAGAGCCCTGGGTTACACGAACTGCACAGGCAATCAGGTACGCAAGCACTATCACGGGAAATCCCATGTCCGACATCGTAGCTGCCAGCAGGTCACCGACGCCGCTGTCAATAAGAATCTGCTTCAGTACGCCGCCTGCCCCTGTAATCAAAATGATAATTCCGGCCGGCTGCATAGCTTTAATACTTAGTTCTGACAGCTGCTCCCGGGTAGTCCCTCTTTTAGTTCCAAGCCAGTAAAGAGCCATTAACACGGCAATCGTCAAAGCAACAAACGGGTGACCCAGGAATCGCATTACATCTGTATGGATGCCTGCAGCAATCACCTGTTCATCCACCAACAAATTGGTGAGAGTATTAAAAAGAATCAGAACAAGAGGAATAGCTATAATTGCTGATATCAATCCGAATGACGGCAGTTCTGATTCATCAGAGACGCCTGATTCTTCCCATTCCATATAATCCGGAATTCCCACATGGATTTTTTTACTGATATATTTGCCAAAAACAGGCCCTGCAATGATGGCTGTGGGAATTCCGATAATCACACCAAATAAAATTACCCATCCCAGGTCTGCATTCACAATTTCAGCAACAGCAATGGGTCCGGGTGTGGGAGGTATGAAACTGTGGGTTACCGCAAGACCGGTCAAAAGCGGGATGCCGTAATAGAGCAGTGATTTTCCTGTTTTCTTTGCAAGAGCATAAACCAGCGGAACCAAAATAATAAAGCCGACATCAAAAAAAACAGGGATAGCTACCAGGAAGCCTGTTATCATCATGGCCCAAGATGCATTTTCATCACCAAATTTATTCAGCAGGTATTTTGCGAGTGACGAAGCACCGCCTGAATGTTCCAGAATCTGACCAAAAATAGCACCCAGCCCGACCACTGTAGCCACAAACCCGAGGGTACCACCCATGCCCTCCTGCATGCTCTCAAGAATCACATCTACCGGCATACCCGCTCCAATTCCAATAAACATGCTTGTGATAAGCAGTGCAATAAAGGCATTCAATTTAAAACGTGTTACCAGCAGCAACAGGAGAACTACACCAAAAAATGTAACAATCAGTAATTGTATTGCACCCATAAACTATCAGTTAGCTAAAGCAGAAATTGTAATAAAACCGTTATTTTAAAGGTTTTTGGATATTCATCTTTATTTATTCCACTCTGTGTGAAAAAATTCCCCCCGGTCTTTATCAACCCTTTCATAAGTATGCGCTCCAAAATAATCCCGCTGAGCCTGTACCAGGTTTAAGGGCAATTTTCCGCATCTCAATGAATCAAAATGGGCAAGCGCGGCCGACATAGCCGGAACCGGTAATCCTTTCAAAACTGCCAGGGAGACTGTATCTCTCCAGCCCTCTGAATTATTTTTCAACTGTCTGGCAAAAAAAGCAGATGTGAACAGGTGATCTATTCTATCCTCTTTCAGAAAAGATGATTCCGCCTCCTTCATCAATTCTGAACGGATGATGCAGCCCCCCTGCCATATTTTGGCGACCGCTGAAAGGTTTATCTTCCATCCGTTTTGAAGCGCAGCCTGCCTGATCAGAAAAAATCCTTCGCTAAGCGACATGATCCGTGAAGCTTTTACGGCCTGTTTGAGTTTTTCAACTACAGTATCACTGTGCGGCAGTTTATCAAACCCTGAAGTCCCAAAACGCTCGTGTGTATCCCTGCGGATTGAAACGTAGCCGGAAATAAATCTGCTGATCACCGCAGAAGTGGTTGCGGGGAGCGGAACGCTAAATTCAAGGGCATGTATCGACGTCCATTTGCCGGTTCCTTTCTGGCCCGCAACGTCCAGGATCTTTTCGAGCAGCGGTTTGTTATCTGAGTCTTTTGCATGCATAATTTCAGCTGTTATTTCAGTCAGGTAACCATTCAGAATTCCATGGTTCCACTCCTCAAAGAGAGCAGCCATCTTATCATAGCTATATCCAAGAAGGTCTCTCATAAAGTGATAACTTTCGGCGAGAATCTGCATATCGGCATATTCAATGCCATTGTGTACCATCTTCACAAAGTGGCCGGCACCGCCCTCTCCCATCCATTCGCAGCAGGGCTCACCAGCCGGATTTTTGGCAGCAATTTTCATCAAAAACGGTTTCACATCATTCCAGGCATCCGGATTTCCGCCGGGCATCAGCGACGGACCGTTTAGTGCTCCCTCTTCTCCGCCCGAAACTCCCATGCCTATGAACCGTAGTCCCTCGTTAGCCAGCTCACTTACACGGCGTTCTGTATCTTCGAAGTTTGAATTTCCACCGTCAATAATAATTGCACCTTCATTCAAAATCGGCTGCAGCTTTCCTATAACTTCATCAACAGCTTTTCCTGCCGGCACCATCAGGAGAATGATTCCCGGATCTGCCAGTGAACCCGTGAAATCGGCAATTGCCTCAAATCCGGTAATATTTTTATTCCAGGCTTCATTTTGAAGAAAATCTATCGTTACATGTTCTTCTCCCTCTGTAGTACGATTGTAGACCGAAACCTTAAAACCGTTCTTCTCAAGGTTAAGTGCCAGGTTTCTTCCCATAACCCCAAGGCCATACACACCAATTTGTGATTTCTTCTTACTTAGCATAATTAGATTATTATCGGGTTAACCGAATGTAAATGTAACGTTTCAGAATAGCCAATTCATTTTTAAACATCTATTTCTATCAGAGTTTTAAGAAAGCCTGCTTCATTCGGAAATCTTTTCTATAATTTCCTCAACAATCCGTGACGGTTCTTTATCAATCGGGATTACAATTGCATTTTCGGGCTCTTCAAGTGCATCGAATTGTGAGTTCAGAAGACTGGCCGGCATATAATGCCCCTCACGTTGTCGTAATCGTTCATCAATAAGTTCAGGCGTTCCCTTCAGGTAGATAAACTGAACCTTCGATTCCGGTTTCTTTTTCAACAGCTGCCGGTACTTTTTTTTTAATGCCGAACATGCCAGCACAGCTCCGCCTTCCTCCTCCCAGTTTTGAATATGACTTGCAAGATCCTCAAGCCAGGGCTTGCGGTCACTGTCATTAAGCGGTTGACCCGATTCCATTTTTTCCACATTCCTCTGCGGGTGAAAATCATCTGCATCATAAAACGGCAGAGTCAGTCTGTCAGCAAGCAGTTTTCCTACTCTCGTTTTGCCTGCCCCTGAAACACCCATTATTACATAGATCATATCATAGTTCTCATTCGTTACACGGAAAAACAGAATCTAATATTGTAAAATAAAGCAACAAACTCACAAAAATTCTGAACTTTGAATTCCTTTTCTTAAACTGTGTTTCGTAAACAAACAAGGAATTAAATACAATACAGGATTTATGAAACGTACCTTATTTTTCTCTCTATCTCTGCTTTTTCTTCTTTTCAGTTCATCAACTCTGCATGCCCAGGATCAGCATTTCTCCTACATGGATATTTTTGATCTTCAAATGGCCGGATCACCGGAAATATCTCCCGACGGCAGCAGAATCGTCTATCTTCGAAATCAATTTGATGTGATGGAAGATCGCCGCTACACCAATTTATGGCAAATCTCATTCACCGGTGATAATCATCAGGCCATTACGTCCGGTCTGAATTCTATCGGTAACCTTGCATGGTCTCCGGATGGAGAGAGACTCGCTTACACATCCTCTGAAGAGGGTTCAACCCAGATTTTTGTAAGATGGATGGATTCCGGTAATTCAACATCCATAACCAATGTCTCAAAAAGTCCGTCAAATCTGAGCTGGTCTCCCGAAGGCACACAGATTGCATTTACGATGAATGTACCTGATGAAAAACCAAAAATAGCCTCTGTTCCATCACCTCCGAAAGGTGCCAAGTGGGCCGATTCCCCGAAAGTAATTGATCATGTTCGTTACAGGGCTGACGGAGCCGGTTTCCTGGAACCGTCTCACACACATATTTTCCTGATATCAGCAGAAGGAGGTGCACCGCGACAAATTACAAGCGGAGACTTCAATCACAACTCTTTCAGCTGGTCTCCCGATGGTAAATCAATCATCTTGTCGGCCAACAGGTCCGAGAATGCTGATCTTGATCCGAACAATACACATATCTTTGAATTGAATATTGAAACCGGCGAGCTGAATAAACTTACCGATGGCCGGGGACCTCATAACAGCCCGAAAGTTTCGCCGGATGGTGAATTAATCGCATATACAGGATTTAAAGACCGGTTTGTTGGATACCAGCGCACCGGGCTTCACATTATGAACAGGGACGGATCAGACAAACGGGAGATTTCTGCTGACTTTGATTATGATACCGGCTCCCATACATGGGCTGCCAACAATCAAAGCCTCTTTTTCCAGTATGATGACCAGGGAACTACAAAAATTGGCAACAACCGTCTGAATGGAGAGGTCACTGCTGTTACTAGCGATTTGGGAAGCACTACAATTGGCCGTCCTTATGGCGGAGGCTCTTACAGCATTGCCGGTAACGGGCGGTTTGTATTTACAAAAGTTACGACCGATCGTCCGGCTGAACTTTCAACCGGCCACTTTCCGACGCGGCGGGCCATTACTCAGATCACAAATTTAAATGATAATTTCTTCAAAGCCAGAAAAACCGGGGCGGTTGAAGAGGTATGGTATAAATCATCATTTGACGGTATGGATATTCACGGCTGGATAATTACGCCACCCGATTTTGATCCGGATAAAAAGTACCCGCTCATTCTGGAAATACACGGAGGACCGTATGCCAATTATGGTTCAAGGTTCTCACCCGAGCTGCAGCTTATGGCTTCCGAAGGTTATGTAGTTCTCTATACCAATCCGCGGGGAAGCACCAGTTACGGAACCGAGTTTGCTGCTTACATCAACCACAACTACCCGAGCGAAGACCATGATGATCTGATGAGCGGAGTCGACTACATGCTTGAGCAGGGATATATCGATGAAGATCGTCTGTATATCACCGGCGGCAGTGGTGGCGGAGTATTAACTTCGTGGGCGATCGGGAAGACAGACCGGTTTGCAGCCGCTGTGGTAGCCAAACCGGTAATTAACTGGTACAGTTTTGCATTGACCGCAGATGCCTATCCTTTTTTCAGCAAATACTGGTTTACGGAAATGCCCTGGGATGATCCGGAGCAATACCACAAATTTTCACCTATCTCACTTGTAGGTAATGTCTCCACACCGGCAATGCTGTTGACAGGAGAAGCCGATTACCGTACGCCAATGAGCGAATCGGAGCAATATTACCAGGCCCTGAAATTACGGGGAGTTGATGCTGCTCTTGTCAGGATTCCCGGCGCAAGCCACAGTATTGCAGCCCGGCCAAGCAATTTGATACGGAAGGTGGGTTATATTGTAGGCTGGTTCAACAAATATTGACACATGGATAATGATCAGTTATCAATGAGGCTGGATACCTGGCGCCTGATGTCTCTCTATTTGTCATTTTTGTGTTCTGCTGCGCAAATAAGTCTTAAATCCTAATTGAAGAATTTATGCAGATAAAAAACATAGTAGAAACCTGTCTTTATGCATCGGATCTTAAGAAAGCTGAATGGTTCTATAGTGAGGTTTTGAAACTGGAGCCGGTTGCTTCTGAAGAAAACAGGCATGTTTTTTTCCGCTGTGGTGACGGGATGCTTCTGATTTTTAATCCGGGTCACACAAAACAGGAAAAGACCTTTATGAATGGAGATCTTATTCCGTTGCATGGCTGTGAGGGGCCCGGACACGTGGCATTTGGTATTAATCCTGAAGAATATGACTCGTGGAAAGAGAGGCTTGTAAAATTGAATATTGAAATTGAGTCGGAAGTAACCTGGCCTAACGGTTATAAATCTCTCTATTTTCGTGATCCTGCCAATAACAGTCTTGAATTGACCACGCCTGCCCTCTGGGAAAACTAAAAAGAGCCTGTTGCATAACAACAGGCTCTTAAGGATACGTGGGTAGCAGTCTGTATTAAATCATTAATTGGTTAGTTATCATCATCGTCGTCGTCTTCATCGTCGTCATCTTCATCCTCATCATCGTCGTCATCATCATCATTATTCTCCTCAAACGCCTCAAATGAATTCTCTATATTTTCATTGATGGTTTCCAGGTTTGCAAAATCTTTCGGATCAAGGTCGGTGCCATCAGATCCCCTGAACCAGTCTGACACATCCACAGATATAACCAACAGAGCATCATCAGATTCTGAAATATCAAGAGGCGGATTCAGATCTAGTTCCAGTTCAAAATCCTCATCTGAACGAAACATGAAAGGCTCATTATTGTATAAACCTTTCACCACAACTGAGTAGCTTCCGGTTTCATCCCTGAAATCAGGATCTGAAATGTTTTCATCCGACTCCGGCTTCTCTATTTCAAGTTCAAACTCGTCATAGAAACCGGCCGGAATTTCAGATTCAGTGAGAGTTAACGGACTTCCATCCAGCGGCAGACTAATTATAAATGCTTCACGCTCAAAATCGAGTGAATCTTCATCTGCGCTCTCAAGCTCCATTTCGTCAACAAATAATTTTACTTCCTGAATTGCAGCCGTATTGACAGAGGCACCATCCGTGGATGATGCCGTCATCTTGGCCTGGGTTGATGTTTGGACTTTCATCTGAAGCTCAACAGTTGAAGGACCATCTGAGTCAGAGCCGGCTATATCACAACCGGTGATGATTAAACTTAAAGCAGCCAATAAACTTAAAAGGGGTTTTAGTGATTTCATTGTATGTAGAGGTTATTTTTGATTTGTTTATACATCGTCATTTGTTGTATTACACATAACCCCGCATCTACCCCTAATACAATAAACTTCTTTTTAAATCCCTGAAATTATAATATTCCAGGAATTGTGAAGTTTTGAATATTATTCGGATTTTACCACCTCTGTTTGGTACATTTACCACATACACAATTTTAAATCCTAAGATTTAACTTCAATGGTTCTTCCTGTTCGACAAAGTGATATATATGGCGGTCTTGCTGAAATCAGTGGTTTGGTGCGCCTGAAAGATGAGACCTTAATCATTGAATACCAGGTGCAGGATGAGCTGTTCGGGATGCTTCAGTCTGATGTCAAAAATGTAAAACTCCCTCTTGGAATGATCGACTCTGTCGAAGTTGAAAAAAGATGGTTCAGGCACCGGTTTCAAATATATTTAAACCAGCTTCCCAACACTGAAAAACCACTCACTATCGAGGGTAACTGCTTATCATTTTTGATTAAGAAGGCAGATAAAGAGAGAGCACTTTCGCTCAGATCCAGGTTGATGATGCAGGTTTCTGAACAGAAATTAAAGGACCTTGACATGGAACTGAATCAGGACACGGAATTGAACGAAAAAAAAGAAAACGCCAAACCGGGATATGAGAAAATAGAAATAGATGAAACGGAAGAGGCAGAATCAAGATTGAAAAACATCCTCAGAAATAACCCGCCGGATTCATCTAAATAAGAGTAACCCCGCACTGCTTTTGAAGCTATCGTTTTTTGGTAAAGAGACCCACAATTACCACAAAAATAACAGATCCTATAATTGACCAGATAATCGGAAACGGACTTCCGCCAACTTCAATAGTAAACAGTTCGGGCAATCCAAGCTTCACACTCAGCCACGATCCGAGAAGTGCCCCGATAAAACCAACAACAATGGATACAACACATCCTCCACGGCTCATTCCGGCTATCGACTGACCGATAGAACCACAAATCCCGGCAATTAAGAGCAAAAGTAAAAATTCAAGTAATCCCATAATCAGATATTGTAATTTATATTTTAAAAAAGAATTAACTTTGATTCACAGTTTATAATTTAACGATCTGATTAATCCCCTTCGTTATCTTTAAAATGTTACTATGCTACGAGAATTACAACTGAGAGTTTCACCTGAAGCTGCAAACCGGGCTGAATTTCTGGAAAAACATGTTTCAGACCATTCCGGTATACCGGTATCTGATATACGTCATATTGAAATTTTACGCAGGTCTGTGGATGCCCGGCAAAGAAAAGTGATGATAAATCTGAAGGTCAGGGTTTATGTTGACGAGGATTTCGTTGAAAAAGCGGTCCGCCCGCCTGATTACTCAAATGTTGATAATTCCGAAGAGGTGATCATTATCGGTGCAGGTCCCGCCGGGTTATTTGCTGCCCTTACATTAATTGAAAATGGCAAAAAGCCGGTTATTATTGAGAGAGGAAAGGATGTCAGAAACCGCATCGCTGACCTGAAAAATATAAATGTGAACCACATAGTAAATGAGGACTCTAACTACTGCTATGGTGAGGGAGGTGCCGGAACTTATTCTGATGGAAAACTCTACACAAGAGCTAAAAAACGCGGAAACATCCGGCATATACTGGACCTCCTGGTCAGTTTTGGAGCAACCCGGAATATTCTTGTTGAAGCTCATCCTCATATCGGAACGAACAAATTGCCGGGGATTATATCCAACATCCGGAATTTTATCCTCGAGCGTGGCGGTGAAATCCATTTCAATTCACGGGTAACCGATTTTCTATTGAATGGCAATCAGATTACAGGTGTAAGAACGCTTCAAGGGGATAATTTCAAGGCAAAGAATGTAATCCTGGCAACAGGACATTCTGCAAGAGATATTTTTGAACTGCTGCAGCACAAAAAGATTGAAATTGAGCTAAAGCCGATGGCAGTTGGAGTACGGGTTGAACATCAGCAATCGCTGATTGATCACATTCAGTACGGCACCAAAAATCGAAGCAAGTGGCTCCCTCCTGCCGCCTATAGTATTGTGAAGCAGGTGAGCGGTCGGGGTGTTTACTCATTTTGTATGTGTCCCGGCGGTGTGATTGCGCCTTGCGCAACAAAGCAGGAAGAGATCGTAACCAACGGCTGGTCCTCTTCACGAAGAGCCCGGTCTACTGCTAATTCCGGGATTGTTGTAGAATTGCGAACAGAAGACTTCAAAGAGTTTGCTGCTTTCGGACCACTTGCGGCCATGGAATTTCAGAAATACATTGAAAGAGAGTGCTGGCTTCAGGGCGGCAAATCCCAAACCGCTCCTGCCCAGAGACTGGTTGATTTTACTGACGGAAAGATCTCTTCCGATTTGCCAAAAACATCTTACTCGCCCGGTATCACATCTGTAAATTTGGAATCTGTTTTACCAAAAAATATCTACGAAATACTTCAGGTTGGATTCAGGGAGTTCGACAAGTCTATGCGCGGCTACCTCACCAATGAAGCTGTAGTGCACGCGCCTGAAACCAGGACATCATCACCGGTTCGGATTCCGCGGAATAGTGATACACTCCAGCATATTCGAATTCAGGGTTTGTACCCTTGTGGTGAAGGTGCAGGGTTTGCAGGCGGAATTGTGTCTGCTGCACTTGACGGACGAAGGTGTGCTTTCAAAATTTGCAGTTCTGTTTAAATCACACTGTGAAATGAACCGGATGAGTTATTTGGAGATCAAAGAACATAAGGCTATAATTAATGATAAGCTCTGAAGTCAGTGGCTTTCAAACCAGATTTATTATTTTTTTATTGTAAAAACAGATGAAAACTATCCTTCTGAACTTATTAATGATTGCATTTTTAACTATACCTCTGTCCGCCCAGGAGGCTCCCGATGCAAGAGAACTGACAAATTTATTGGAACATTTTCTGGACGGTGCTTCGGAGAATAATATTCAAATACATGAACGCTTTTGGGCTGATGATCTGATTTATACAAGTTCATCGGGAGTCCGTATGACAAAAAAGGATATTTTAGAAGGCCTTAAAAATTCACCTTCACCTGATCAGCAGGAATCCTCACATGTTTACAGTGCAGAAGATATCCAAATACAGCAGTACGGAACTACAGCTGTTGTAGCCTTCAGGCTCGTTGCTGTAACCGGTAAGGGAGAGAAAAAAGAAATATCGGAGTACCTGAACAGCGGAACTTTTTTAAATCGGGATGGTCGATGGCAGGTTGTAAACTGGCAGGCTACTAAAGTACCCTGACCCGGATTTATAGTTTCAAAAAACGGATTTCATAAACAAGTAACAGAGGTTCATTTACATCACGTATTCATTAATTTACAGGGAGATACAAAATGAAAAAAGCTTTAAAATTTATTCTTATCCCGGTTGCAGCTCTTATTCTGATTGCAATCATACTTACATTTACGATCGACAGCATTGTCCGGTCAACGATTGAATCCCGGGGAAGTGAAATACTTCAAACAGAACTATCCATCAACAATGTCAACATCTCACTGTTTGGCGGCACCGGTTCGATCGAGGGACTAACCATTGCCAATCCGGATGAATTTGAAGGCGGTGAAGCATTGACAATCTCTTCCATCCAAATGAGCCTGGATCTGTCAACAATTTTATCAGATACAGTCGTGGTAAACCAGCTTACTATCCGGGAAATGGATGTTAACTATCGACTGAAAGCCACCGGCAGCAATCTCGGAAAACTGCTGGATAATCTTGAAAGTTATTCGGCAGATACTGAAGATGATGCTGAATCGAGCATGATTATTGAGCTGTTTGTAATGGAAGAATCAACGGTTAGTATTGACACACAATTTGAGGAGCTGCAAACCATAAGTGTAACTCTGCCATATATTGAACGCGAAGGAATTGGCCGCGGCGGCGATCAGAGTGTTAGCCAGGTGGTGAAATCTGTTCTCGAAATTATCATCACCCGGGTATCTGACATCGCCTTTGATGCAGTAAAAGACGAAGGTGCAGAAAAGATCTTGGACAGAGCAGGTGATGCGATTAAGGATCTGTTTAACAACTAAGATTTTCCGCGTACTCTGCTCCTTGGCGCCCTTTGCGTGAAACCCCCAGAGGAATAAATTATAGTAAGGAAGTATAAACCTGTTGAAGTGTCAGTAAAAAACGATTACGTGTTTCGTTCAGCCAGTTTGCGGTCCATCATTAAGAGCGCTGCACCCTGGTCTCCTACAAGTTTGAGCTGTTCCAGGATTTCTGTTGCTGCATTTTCCTCTTCCACCTGCTCTTCAATAAACCAGTGCAGCATCACCTGGGCCGGGTAATCATCTTCTGAGAGAGCGATTTTATACAATTTGTGTATCAGTGCTGTGACTTTCTTTTCATTCTCTAATGCTTTTTGAAAAACATCAACCGGGGAGTCAAAAGTTTTGGGTGGCTTATCTATCGCCAAAAGTTCAACTTCAGCACCCCTCTCCTGCAAAAAATCATAAAACTTCATTGCATGCTCGCGCTCCTCTTCACTTTGACTTTTCATCCAGGAGGCAAATCCATTCAGGTTTATCGATTCACAATAGGAAGCCATAGAGAGGTATAGATAGGCTGAATCCAGCTCATATTTGATCTGCTCATTAAACGCTCTGTTTATTTTTTGTTTTGCCATAATATGTGCTTTAAAGTTTTGAAAATTGTAAGAATAATCTTCTTCACGATAATAAATTTTAGCGGTTCCGCAAAATATCAAACCGTTCAGTTTGATTGGTATTTATCACCGGAAATGTAACACAACTCATCAAAGTTTTGATATATGATTCTTTACTTGCCAGGAAACCCGTTCCAGGGAGCCCGCATGTTTGCAGGATTTAAGTCGTGGATGGAAGCCACCCCTCGCTATCCGCTGAACGCGGAAGTAGCGGGTTCTTTCCCGGGAGGGTATTTTATTATCCACAAATATATGCCTCGTATACTATTACTTAGTTTACCTCATAAGTTTTAGAGATTTATTCCATAAAGCTGCTGGGTAATACAGTGAATGCTTCCCTGCCCCCACACCAGGTCATTGCATACTACTCCCCTGATTTCATAACCAGGAAATTCTGACTGAAAAAGTTCAAGTACCCGGTCATCGTATCTCTCATCATACAGAGGAAACAGTACAAGACCATTGGCAATATAAAAATTGGCATAACTTGCCGGTACATATTCAGAACCATCAACCGTTGTACCCACTATTTTTGTCTCCGGCAGTGGTAAAATCACTATCTGAAACGGGTTCCCCTCTTTGTCAGATGATCTTTCCAGGATTTCAAGATTCTGCTTCAGTGCCGGATAGTTGATATCACTCTCATTTTCAGGAAGAGAGGCAACGATCCTGTTTGCACCTGTAAACCGGCACAAATCATCAATATGGCCGTCCGTATCATCCCCTTTCAGCCCGTTTTTTAGCCAGATAATTTTTTCGGCACCAAGATATCCCTTCAATTTATTCTCAATTTCCTCTTTACTAAGATCCGGATTCCGATTGGGATTCAGTAAAACGGATTCTGTTGTCATCCCAACGCCATCTCCGTTTACATCAATCGAACCACCCTCCAGGATCATACCCGGTTCAAAGCGTTTGATTCCAAACTCTTCAGCTATTTTTTGGGGAATCCGGTTATCATCATCATAAGGCGGGTATTTGCCTCCCCAGGCATTATAGTCCCAATCCGTGATGGCGAATTCAGGAATACCGTTTGATTGTTTTTGAATGAATATGGGTCCGCAGTCCCGGGCCCAAACATCGTTCAGCGGAACCTCCCGGATATAAATATGGCTGAGATTCATCTCCTGCTCTTTCAATCTCTTTTCTGCACGTTTGGCAATATCTGAATTTTCAGCAAATAACAGAACCGGTTCAAACCGGTGCAAAATATCTATAATATTTAGATAAACATCCTCTGCCCTTTTCAAACGTTCACCCGGCCAGGTTTCACGGTTCGATGGCCAGTGCAGCAACGTTGCTGAGTGGGATTGCCATTCAGGCGGCATAGCATAGCCCAGCTCTTTGGGAGTTCGGTCAGATTTTTTTTCCATGAATCTCTTTATGCTGTGTTATTTTAAAAATCTCTTTACCAGCGGCTGATAGGTATCAATACGCCTGTCCCTGAAAAATGGCCAGATTTGTCTCTGTTCTTCAATTTGACTAAAATCGCAGTTTGCCGTAACGATCTCTTCATCTTCTCCGCCTTCAGAAATCACCTGGCCAAATGGTCCTGCTACAAATGAACGGCCCCAAAACCGGGTGCCGTTCTCAGTCCCAACCCTGTTGATCGAGGCCACAAAACATCCGTTTGATATGGCATGACTCCTCTGAATCGTTTGCCAGGCATCCAGGAATTCAGCTTTTTCTGTATCACTCTCATCGGGCAGGGTTCCGATAGCTGTGGGATAGATCAGAATGTCGGCACCCATCATAGCTGTTAATCGGGCTGCTTCCGGAAACCACTGGTCCCAGCAAATGAGAGTACCTATTTTCCCATATCGCGTTTGGAATACTTTATAGCCGAGATCACCTGGCGTAAAATAATACTTCTCATAAAACCCCGGATCATCCGGAATATGCATTTTGCGATACTTCCCGGCAACGGATCCATCTGCATCGATCACGATCATGGAGTTGAAATACAAGCCGGGTGCGTGTTTTTCAAAAAAAGGGACTGTAATAACCGCCTCGTTTTCAGCAGCAATCTTCATCATTTTTTTAACAAGAGAGCCTTCGGAGTCCTCAGCCCATGCAAAATATTTCCGGTCTGTCTCCCTGCAAAAATAGATAGTGTTGAAGAGTTCCTGCAGACATATGATTTGAGCTCCTTGCCGGGCGGCTTCTTTAACAGACGTAATCGTATCTGCAATATTTTCATCCGGTTTTTCCGAACAGGACTTTTGAATCAATGCAATTTTAGTCATAAAAAAGAAATTTGACTGGATTTGAGAATAAAACCAAAGTTATCAGTTTTATTTCTAATTTTTCCGGAGTTCTGTAAAAAATTAAAAAAGTGATCGCATAAAATAATTAATTGTTACTATTTGTATCTTTAGCGATCAGAAAAGCGCTTTTTTAGATAAAGCCTGGCTTTATATCGTCTTGAGAAATATAACAGAGAACTAAAATTCAAAATCAAAAATAGTTCGCACATGAGTACAACTTATGAACATCATCCGAAAAGCAGTACAGACCTCAGTTACCTTGGCCTTTCCGGAAATAACACATTTTGGAATCTGACTCCTCCTGAACTCTATGAGCATGCAATCCAAAATGGCGAAGGAATCCTTACTGATGATATGGCCCTTCGCGTACTGACCGGAAAGTATACCGGAAGATCCCCAAAAGATAAATTTACAGTTGCAGAATCCACTTCAAAAGATGACATCGACTGGAATGATATCAACCAGCCGGTTTCGGAAGAGGTTTTTGATAGTCTTCATAAAAAAATGGCCGGCTACCTGGAAGATAAGCGTCTTTATGTAAAAGATGTTTACGCCGGTGCCGATCCGAAACACAGGTTAAATGTGAGGGTTGTAAGTACAGAGGCGTACCACGCTCACTTCACCCATAATATGTTTATCCTGCCGGACAAAGAGGAGCTGAAAAGTCATAAACCTGAGTTTACCGTACTGGCTGCACCCCATTTTCATGCCGATCCTGAAATTGACGGAACACGGACCAATACATTTATCTTCTGTAATTTTAAGAAAAGCCTGATTTTGATTGGCGGCACTCTCTATTCAGGTGAAGTCAAAAAAGGGATATTCTCTGTCATGAACTATTTGCTCCCTAAAAAAGGTATAATGGCCATGCACTGTTCTGCAAATATGGATCAGGATGGAAAAACAGCTATCTACTTCGGACTTTCGGGAACAGGAAAAACCACACTCTCTGCTGACAGTTCAAAAATTCTTATCGGTGATGATGAGCATGGCTGGAGTGAAGACGGGATCTTTAATTTTGAAGGCGGCAGTTATGCAAAGACAATCAACCTGTCGGAAAAAAAAGAGCCGGAAATTTTCAAAACAACGCAATTGCCCGGTACCATTCTTGAAAACGTAGTTTTGGATGTTGACCGGAAACCCGATTTCGATGATGATTCGTTTACTCAAAATACGCGATGCGCCTACCCGATCCACTATATTGACAATGCAAGTGATACAGGAATAGGAAACCATCCCAAAAATGTCATTTTCCTGACAGCCGATGCTTTCGGGATTTTACCCCCCATATCAAAGCTAACACCTGAACAGGCTATGTATCATTTCATCAGTGGATATACAGCGAAAGTGGCCGGAACAGAGCGCGGTGTAACTGAACCGCAGGCTACCTTTTCGGCATGTTTCGGATCACCCTTTATGCCGCTTCACCCCACCGTTTATGCAGAGCTGCTTGCCAAAAAAATCAAAACACACAATTCCAATGTATGGCTGGTTAACACCGGGTGGACAGGCGGACCGTTTGGAGTCGGATCCAGGATGAATCTGCCGCATACCCGCAAAATGTTATCGGAGGCCATTGAAGGAAACCTTGATGATGCAGAGTACTACACGGAACCTGTATTTGGCTTGCAGGTACCCAAACACGTAGATGGCGTTCCCGATTCCGTTCTGATACCACGTGAAACCTGGGAGGATCCGGACGCATACGATCAAAAAGCGAAGAAGCTTGCAGATATGTTCAAAGAAAACTTTAAAAAATTTGAAGATGAAGCGAGTGAAGCATTGATTGAAGCGGGTCCGTTGATATAGAGTATGGTCAGGTTTTTGGAGTGTGTTGTTGTAGTTGGCAGTAATTGAGTAAGAAGTATGTAGTATTTAGTAGGTAGTATTTTTGCTTGTTTGATTTTCAAAGTTTTTGGGTAATTCAATAATACGAGTTTGGCGGCGTAGGAACGGGAAGGGATATTTCGTTTGGAAAAACTCTCCTGCTGCAGGCCTTCAGCCTGCCTGGGCTTTCCGCGCATTTGTCCACCGGGGCGCTGCCCCGGGCTATGTTGCATCAGGCTTTCAGCCTGGGAATGCCGCACAATTCCCTGCTAAAGCTTAAGCGGCGGGCAATGGATGTTGTTCTGTAATGCTCCGGGAAGCCGGATGGTTCTGTATTCTGGGATCGTGTAACGATTCTGCGATTCTACATTTCTCCGCAGATTTCACTCCGTCTCCCCTTCACTCCCTCACTCAGTCCCTCCTTCTCCACTACGATTCAACAACCCAGCTATGGCGGCGTTAGAACATATGTTGCACAGCAGGAATTTGATACGCCGCCCTCATCCAACCAGTCGCACTGTCATCAGTCAGGTGACAGACGCAGTTCTGACCGCAGCACCGGCCAAAATAATAATTTAAGGCTAATTTACTTAGACCGGTGCGAAGTGGAGGAAACTTCTTCTTACGGGCAGGAGCATCAATCAGGGACCAGTCAGGAGACAGACACAGTTTCGACCAAAGTCCTGAAATTGCTTTTCTTTTAGGCGCAGTAGAGAAATCTTCAATTAAATGGTTGCAAATTATTGCCAAAATCCGGGAGATCTCTCCATGCGTTCGCTCCGCTCACTTTGTCGAGATGACAGAATGCTTTGTGGTCGAAACGCGGCGCCCCAACACCCGACCATGCGCAACATTCTTCACCGCGCCGCGAAAATGCAAATCACCCTCTCTCCCTTTCTCTCAGTCTCTCAGTCTCCCCTGCTGCAGGCCTTCAGCCTGCCTGGGCTTTCCGCGCATTTTTCCAGAGGCTGTCCAAAAAGTGTAGTTGACCGCAGATTTCACTCCGTCTCCCCTTCACTCCCTCAGTCTCCCTCTGCAGTTCCACAGCCATAGTTCTACATCTCAACCCACGCAGGATCCAGCCACCATTATTCGCCAGACGACTGCAATCTTGCAGATTTTGGTGGGTTTTTCACCGGAGTCGTGAGGCGAAAACCAACGCCCCTGCCAGGCGCAACATTCTTCCCAGTGCCGAGAGGTTAGTAATCAATAAATCACTTGAGATCGAATTAATTTGCATTCGTTAAAATAATATAATTCATCATTGTGACTGTTGACACTGAAATTGTTCAGACTCAATGATCTATTTTATATGGACTTAGCTCTCCCACAACCTCAACTGTGCGATAAAATTAGAGGTTTCTTACAATCTTTGATCCAATTTTCAGAATCCATTTCTTGTGAGTGAAGCAAGTAAAGAGTCATGCAGGAGAACAAATTTACTGAATCAATTTTATTGATAAATAACTACAGATATTCAAAAATGAGACAACTGATCCTTTTAATTTCAATATTCCTGACTTTTTCAGCAGCTGCTTACAGCCAGCATACAGACAGCTGCAGTGCTACGGTTCAATACGAGGTTAAAAAAGGTGATTTCCTCTATAAAATAGCTGTTGAATTTGGTGACGCCCGTTTCTGGGAACCTATATACATCGCAAACGCTGATCGGATGGCCAACCCAAACCTGATCTTTCCCGGACAGAAAATTTTAATTCCGGCCAGTATTGCAGGCTTTTCAGAAAGCGGACAATCAGCCGGCGCCGTGCTTGAAAATCCATTCTGTGAAAAAACCGAGATCCCGGTTGCATCTGTGGACAGGCAGTTTCTTGTTCGTTTCCGTCTTGATGACTTCATTGCCAAACATTCAAAAGCAACTGAATCTGAAAAACCTGTAACTGCTTTGATTGATACACTTACCGAAGATGAAAAAATGGAAGAATTTCGCAAGGCTTTTGAATCACTTGTAAAAGCCGGCGAAAAACCGGAATCCGTTCAAAGTGAAAAAGAGAAGATTGTCCGTATGGAAGTTGACGGTATGATACTGGACGAAACGATATCCAAAATCGGGCGTGATTTTTACAACATTTTTTATCAATACTGGCAGGCACCACCTGAGGCTTATAACTTTACTGTAAGAATTTCTGAACAGCCTGCACCCAATTTAGGCACCATGGTATCAGTCACCGTAAATGATACAAAGACATTCCAGTCCAGGTTACAGCCGCGTTTTGATACAATTGAAGAAGCGGGTAAACAAGCTGTTAGGATGTCACATCACTATCTTAAAAACAATAAGAATCAATTTATCATCTATTAATTAATAATAAGCAACAACAGATACGAATGATGAAACAAATTCAAACCATATTATTTTCTCTGTTATTTCTTTGTGTGTACGGCGTCACTGCTCTTTCGGCCCAGGACTTGGTTTACACACCGAAGAACCCCGCCTTTGGCGGCAGCCCGATCAACTACCAGTGGCTGCTTAACTCGGCCAACACCCAGAACAAGTTTACCGGCAGCAGCGACGCCTCCCGCTTCCAGCGTGATCC
>Ga0209936_1000178_pt1 | contig 41537 bp, 41 predicted proteins | sample SalPonR1_A_D1_MG_FD_185694 | JGI IMG/M metagenome (GOLD analysis project Ga0209936, IMG submission 185694) | Salt pond soil microbial communities from South San Francisco under conditions of wetland restoration - Salt Pond MetaG R1_A_D1_MG... ...
TATTAAAATCTCATTGCGCTCTTTGCGTGTTTTTTCGCCTTCCCGTTCTTTGCGTGAAACTTCTGCGGGAAGATCCCTGATTGGGGTTTCACGCGAAGATCGCGGAGGGGCAGAGGCCGCGGAGGAATTTCATATAGATTAACGGATTGGTGAGGTGTAGAACTGATGAGTTGTAGAACCGTAGAACTGTTTAACTGTTGAGTGTTTTTTATTAGTGGTTACGTGATTGGTTTTAGTAGCACTGGCTCCATGGGAGCCACCTCCTTACAACCTCCCGTTCCAGGAAATACCGATCAGCACTCCTGTGCGGTCGCCGAGAAATTCGCCGGTATCGAGAGCGACAGAGCTGTGCAGACGTATCCCTCTTTTGGGATCAAGGAGGTAGTTGGTTTCCAGGAGAGCAGAATATTGGTCCCGGCGCAGTTCACCTCTTGGTATGGTAACCACTTCCGGAGGATCGGGGTCTTTGGAGCTGATTCCACAAGTACCTATGATAATCTGATCCGTGCAAACCCCATAATTCCGGCTGTAGGTAGCCATGGCCCGGTACTGCAGTCGAGAGGTAATCCAGCCGTCCATTCCCAGGTTGTGCGCAATAATCATGTTGTTATCGATTCGATCAGTATCACTGTTAAATCTCATCAATGGATTCCCAAGTACAGTTCCATTGTACGACCAGCCACTGCGATAGGTTGAGTTATTGTAATAGCTTGCTCTGCCTCGTGGTACCCCTGGTGGAGAATCCTGCTGGATGGTATTCATGAATTCATAATTGAGTCCGCTGAATAGACCGTTCACTCCATCCGTTCTGCGGAAACCGATTCCGTAGAGACCGTCCCAAAAACTGCGAAGCCTGGTAGATACGGTATCTTCCAGGTAAAACATCCTGTATCCCTGTAACTGGTAGCTTTTCAGGCTATAGCGTAAAGCTATGTCATAGGCAGCCACTATATTACCGATTTTATTGGATATATCTGCGTTTCTTGCATTGCTTTCCGCATCGGCAGACTGCCCAAATACCACACGGAGATAATCCCCAAAACTCTGGGGCAGTTTTCCCAGTTCCGGGTGTGTGCCGCCCCATTGAACGTTGTGCAGAAATCCGCCGATGGCTTCCAGGCGTTCTATATTAATTTTCAGGTACAGAGATTTTTGATGGAGGAAGGGACTGTCCACAAACCGGTCATTTTCGAGTTTGCCGTCGGAATAGTGCCCTTTAAATTGAACTATACCATTGGTCAGCGGAATATCCACAAAACGGGTCATCTCGAGGCTGATTTTGGGTATGGGTGTGGCATTGTTGCTCTGCATCATAGATCCGGTGGAAAGATCGGCCGGATTGAGTCCGATGGTGCCATAAAATCGACCGACATTCAGCTGAAACACACCCAGTTGCAGGCTGCCGTATAACTGCTGAAAATGGATGGTGTTGCCGGTGTCGGAGAGGCGGGAGGTGAGCTCGGCCCCGGCACTGAGGTCAAGTCCCGATGATTGCTCTCTGAAGGGCATTGCGACTGCCAGGCCGGTAATGTTATTAAACGATGATCCGGATTGTATTTGTCCGTTTGTATTCGCGTAGTGCCAGAAGGGGGTTTCAGAACCGGTTCCGGTAAAGAGAACTGAAGCGTTGTAGATAAACGGGCGGTCCTGAAAGAGTCCTGTATCCTGGCTGTGAATTTCAGTAACCGTGAAGAGGCAAAGAACAAATAAAAAACCGGTAACCCTGAAGGGCAGGGAAGCGTTAATTTTCATGGGGATTTTCTTTTTAAAATGAATCGCAGGTAAGGTACGGGAGAAAAGGATAAAATTGAAAATTATGAATTATGAATTATGAATTGTGAATTATGAATTGAGGATTGAGAATGGGTTTTTAATTTCTGATTTTTAATGGCAGGTAAATCCGCTAACTGAAGAATCTAATTGCGCTCTTGGTGTGTATTTTTCTTATCGAGCTTTGCGTGAAACTCTCATGAGAAGATCCCGATTTTGGATTTTACGCGGAGTGCGCGGAGGTGAGGAGGCCGCAGAGAGTTTTCAGGGAGATTATTTGTCCGAAAACTTTGGTTAAACCTCCTTTGTGTTGCTGTTTATTTGCTAAAAATGAATATCAAACGTATTTAAATCTTTTTAAAGATCACAATTCCGTTGTGTCCGCCAAACCCAAATGTGTTGCTCATGGCAACATTTATCTCTTTTTCCATCGCTTCATTTTTTACAATCTGAATCTTCGATGGTATCCCCGGATCCATCTTTTCAATATTGATGGTGGGTGGAATGATGTTCTCCCGGATTGCTTTGATCGAGGTGATGGCTTCTGCCGCTCCTGCCGCACCCATAAGGTGACCTGTTATGGATTTGGTGGCACTGATATGCAGATTTTTGGCATTCTCACCAAACAGGTTCTGAATTGCCGTTAACTCGCTGATGTCGCCGATAGGAGTGGATGTGGCATGTGCATTTAAATAGTCGACATCATCGGTTGATAATTTTCCGTCCTCGAGGCTTTTCTGCATGGCAACTTTGGCACCTTTTCCTTCCGGATGAGTGGCTGTCATGTGATAGGCATCCGAAGTCATGGCTGCACCGGCTACTTCTGCATAAATAGTGGCACCCCTGGCTTTGGCATGCTCATAATCTTCCAGGATCAGTGTTCCGGAACCTTCTCCCATTACAAACCCGTCTCTCTCAATATCAAACGGCCTGGAAGCAGTTTCCGGATCATCGTTTCGCGTGGACATCGCTTTCATCGCGGAGAAGCCGCCAAATGATGCCTCTGTTATGGGGGCTTCAGACCCGCCCGTAATAATCACTTTCGCTTTTCCCCACCGGATATAGTTAAATGCATCCATGATGGCAGTATTTGAAGTGGCACAGGCAGATACAGTGCAGTAGTTGATTCCCATTAACCCATATTTAATAGAAATTAAACCACCGGCAAGGTTGGGGATTAATTTTGGTATAAAAAACGGGTTAAAGCGCGGATTGTAATCGTTGGTGACATAATTTTTTACCTCTTCTTCAAAGGTGAGCATACCGCCCTGGCCCGTGCCCCAGATAACTCCTATATCAAACGGATCCATTTTATCAAATTCCAGGCCTGAATCTTTTACCGCTTCATCTGTAGATATCAATGCATATCGTGTAAAAGGATCTGTTCGTTTGATCTCTCTGTGGCTGAGAAAATCGGCCGGATCAAGGTCTTTTAATTCACAGGCAAATCGTGTTCTGAATCGGGATGCGTCAAAATTTTCAATGTCTGCTGCACCGCTCTTTCCGTTAACCAGGTTTTTCCAAAATTCAGAAACACTGTTTCCGATTGGGGTCAGGGCACCGAGGCCTGTAACTACTACTCTTTTCATAAATGGATATATCGATTGTATAAGTGAGTTTATAATAGCAAATGTGTAACCAGTGAAGTAAAACGATCAAATTTATCGTATATCTGTCCGAAATAGTCGCTTTTAAAATAAAATCAGGTAAACCAATTCGTGTGACAAGCTTCACCAAATCATTTCATAAATAAAAGATAAGAAAATGATGTTCTCTTAATTGTATCAAATTATTAAAATATGTTTCCCAAAAATTATTTTTTAAGCGTGCGATTCCAAGCCGGACCACAGAAAAGACGTTCTGATAAATTTCATGTCATATTGAAGGGCAAGTCCCCGCTTTTATTAAGTTCTGCCGAGATTTTTTTATTCAGGTATGTTTACATCAAACCTGTACACATTGGAAGAGGCTGTAAGGAAAAGATGTTCTCCATCCGGTCCGCCCCAGGCAAGATTTGTGATCTGTTCTTCAAATTCTGTTTTGTAAATCAGATCACCATCATTGTTAAATACAAGTATTCCATTGGGTCCGGTCGTATAGAGGTTCCCGGCTGAATCTGTTTTCATTCCGTCAGCCCCTCCTTTTTCGGTCATTTCACCAATATTGGCAAATGTTGCTGGATTGCCGGTATTTCCATCCTGATCTGTTTCAAAAAATATAACGTCACCGGTTCTGGAATCATTTATGTAAAGACGGGATTCATCCGGCGAAAAGGTGATTCCGTTGGGATGGGTAAACTGATCATAAATCAGTTGCAAATCACCTGAAGATGTAAGTTTATACACACCACTGAATTCCAGTTCTCTTTCCTCTTCACTCACTCCAAATGGGGGATCTGTAAAGAAAATTGAACCACTGGAATGAACCGTAAGGTCATTGGGACTGTTGAGTCTTTTTCCTTCATAACTGTCTGCGATTATCCGCAGTTCACCCTCTCCTGTTAATCGGGAAACAGTTCCGGCGTGTTGTGCCAGCAGTATATGTCCATCCGTATCGGCTGCAATCCCGTTTGAATTGCCGGAGGGTTCTATAAATACATCTGATCCTTCGCCCGGTGTCCATTTATAAACCCTGTTTGCAGGGATATCACTAAAGAGGAGAAATCCATCCGGGTGCCAGAATGGTCCTTCCGTAAACCGGTAACCGTCTGTGATCAGCTCAGGCTGACTAAGCAGCGGTTCGGGTTGTTCTTCTCCCGGTTTTTCTCCGCATGATACTATTGTGAGTGATAAAATGATTACCAGGAGAATATTTTTACTTTTCATTTTCTGTAATTTTTTGATGGGTTAAAACTGCATTCATTTTCATAGTAAAAATATATTATGAAAACATCTTTTAACCTAATTTAGCACGTAATGCTCCGGAGGAGCACCCTGTTTATAGAAAGCAGTGGTAGCCGTGACATTCTCGGTTCCGCAGGAACCTCCTGTTGGCTATTGTGGCAGCAGTTGGAATTCTGTTTTTTTGGATGGAGTTGATGGTTTGCCGGGGAGGTGGCTCCTCCGGAGCCCGGGGTTTGATTTCCTGGCGTTTTCTATAAACGGGAGGCTCCGATTGGAGCCTGGGAATTGGTTGAATCACCGGTTTTCTATAAGCAGGGGGCTCCTAAGGGAGCTGGTTTGGCTGAAGGCAATCAGCAATCAGAAAGACCGATTGTATGTTCTGTTTCTGTTTTGTATTCGTATGATTAACCGTTTTAGTGGCTTACTGATTCATTGCAATTTGAATTTAATAGCGTGTTTAATTCTTCTGAAGAATGAAAATATTTGTCCATGGTTTTCATGATATTATACGATTACAGATCATTCAAAATTCAAAAATCGCAATTCAAAATTTAGCACGTAATGCTCCGATTGGAGCCGGCAATACGGCTGAGGAAATTGCAGGTGGTTGATTAAGAGGCAGTTGCGATATATCAAACCGAAATGAGTGCTAACCGTTAATTAAAAAAACGAAACAGATATTTTTCATCGTAGGGAATTTTAAATTTTTGCAGCAGGTCGAGATACTCTTCTCGAAATGTCCGCACCTTGTGATGTTTTTCCTGATTCAGAACGTATTTTGCTACACGGTCGACGTGAGAATGTGAATAGGAGAAAACGCCATATCCTTCCTGCCATTTAAATTTTCTGTTGGTCAATTTTTTATCATTAATAAACTCATTGCTTTCTACTTTGATTTCTTTTACAAAATCTGAAATTAGAAAACTGGGTTTATATCCTACAAAGAGATGTATATGATCCGGCATGCAATGAACAGCAATCATTTTTGCTTTTCTGTTTTGGACCAAACCGGTCATATATTTGTGAAGGTCTTCTTTCTTTTCTTTTGGTATCATGCTTTTTCGATTTTGAACAGCGAAAACGAATTGCAGGTAAATTTGTGAGAATGTATTTGGCATTTTTATCTCCTTTTATGAATAGCCGGTATTTTTTGATCCGGGTGTTATTGTTTTAAGAAAAGATAGCGGTTAAGCTGTCTCTTACCTGATGAATTTGATGAACATCTGACTGCTGATGTCAAATAATATTGTTTTGATTTAAAAATTTTCACCAATTTTGAAAAAAATTTCGGCTATTATTTTCCACGTAATGCTCCGGAGGAGCACCCTGTTTATAGAAAGCATTCGTGGACGTGAGATTCATGGTTCCGGAGGAACCTCCTGTTGGCTATTGTGGCCGTGGTTGTTGGTCTGTTTTTTGGATGGAATTGATGGATTATCCCGGGAGGTGGCTCCTCTGGAGCCCGGGGTTTGATTTCCTGGCGGTTTCTATAAACAGGAGGCTCCCAAGGGAGCCTGGAGATTGGTTGAATCAGCGGTTTTCTATAAACAGGAGACACCCATGGGAGCCGGTTTGGCTGAAGATAATCAACAAACAGAAAGACCGATTGTATGTTCTGTTTCTGTTTTGTATTCGTATGATTAACCGTTTTGTGGCTTACTGATTCATTACAATTTGAATTTAATAGCGTGTTTAATTCTTCTGAAGAATGAAAATATTTGTCCATGGTTTTCATGATATTATACGATTACAGATCATTCAAAATTCAAAAATCGCAATTCAAAATTTAGCACATAATGCTCCGGAGGAGCACCCTGTTTATAGAAAGCATTCGTGGACGTGAGATTCATGGTTCCGGAGGAACCTCCTGTTGGCTATTTAGCTCGCGGTTGGGGACCTGTTTTTTGGTTGGAATCGATGAATTGTCGGGGGAGGTGGCTCCTACGGAGCCCGGGTTTGATTCCGGCCGGTTTTTCTATAAACAGGAGACACCCATGGGAGCCGGTTTGGCTGAAGGTAATCAACAATCAGAAAGACCGATTGTATATTCTGTTTCTGTTTTGTATTCGTAAGATCAGCCGTATTGCTGGCTTACTGATTCATTTCAATTTGAATTTAATTGCGTGTTTAATTCTTCTGAAGAATGAAAATATTTGTCCATGGTTTTTATATTATTATAAGATGACAGATCATTCAAAATTCAAAAATCGCAATTCAAAATTTCGCATGTAATGCTCCGGAGCCTGGGGGGTTGATTGCCTGGTGGGTTTCTATAAACAGGCGGCTGCGGAAATTGCTGCCGGCTGTTTCTACCACGCATAATTCCATTGAATTTCGGTACTGAAGAAAACCTGCCTTCGTGAATTTATAAGCCGCATGGATGTTTGATATGTATCTGTATCACGACAGGCAATGGTCAGCGAATCAACGTTTTCAACTCCATACGACCTGTAATTTAAACTCTCAATCTTGCGGCTTCCAAAATTTTCGGAAAAAGTTTCGAGCAGAAGAATCATTCCGGGAGGGCCCTGGATACTGGGCCCAGCCGACTGTTTTTCCTGTTCGCCAAGACCGGAAAGGATATCGGGTGCCGGGCGCCCAAAAATCCGGGGCTCGAGGGTAAGATATTTTTCTGCCCGGTTCTGATCAATTTCAAGCTCCCAGTCAGGATCAAAATCAATACGGTGCCTTTTTTGCTGATTTCCGGAATTGCCAGCAGCCACAACCTGCAGCTCTTCCTCAATCGCAGCAGATCTGCCTGTCAGCACTCTTTGACTCAAAGTAATCAAAAATGATTGGTCTTCTTCACTTAATGATTCTACATCTTTAATCTTGAGAACGCTTTTACAATCCCGGCCAACGACTAGTGGAGTATTCACAGAGATTTTTCCCGATCTCCAGTAGATATTTAAATCTCCGGAGTCTTTAAAGATATCGTTAAAAGATCCGTTATCCTGGTCTGCGACATAGAACCAGTAGCCAAAAGGAGGCAGGAGATCACCTTCATCTGTAAAGGATCCGTCTGTATCCATCTGCTCCTGGTACGACCTGAAAGTTTCGGGGTTAAGTGTAAACTCCATTTCTGAAGACTTACCAATCCATTCTTTAAAATCCATGTGCGATATTTTTGAATTTACAGCGAACTAATTATTATAATAAAGATTTCTCCGGTATAATCGCGTTTAGATTTTACAATATCCATTGATTCAGAAAATAAGTTAAGGCCCGGTTTGATTTATTATTTCGCCTATGGTTCAAATATGTTTACACACCGCTTCAAAAACCGTGTACCATCTGCAGAGGTTGCAGGGACCAAGTGCCTTTCTGGTTATGATCTTCGATGGCATAAAGTGAGTAACAAAGACGGTTCAGGTAAGTGTGATATTTTCAGGACAGGTAACACGGAAGACCTGGTCCGCGGAGTTTTATACAGAATAGACCGGAATCATGTTCATCTGCTTGACAAAGCGGAAGGATGCGGAAACGGGTACAGGAGAATAATTTTAAACCACGGATTCAATAATAGTCATATCAAGGTGTTTTCATATACAGCGACGAAAATAGACTATGATCTTTTACCATTTAACTGGTATAAAATGTATGTGCTGCAGGGAGCCAAAAATCACGATTTACCTGAACCGTATATATCAAAAATATCATTGGTTCCATCGAAAAAAGATCCGGACCGGGATCGTGCTCAAAAACATTTCAAAGTCCTTTCTTCTTAGCCTCGTTCCAAAGATTATCCATCTCTTCAAGATCAGACTCTGTAACAGTGCGGTTTTTTTCAGCAAGTTTCTCTTCAATAAACCGGAACCTGGATTCAAATTTCCGGTTCGCTGCTCTCAGTGAATCTTCTGCATTCAGGTCAAGCAGGCGTCCCACATTTACAATTGAAAAGAGAAGGTCACCAAATTCATCTTTCTGTTCCGCTTTGTCCTGGTGCTCAACGGCATGTCGCCATTCATCGATCTCTTCATCCAGTTTTTCCCAGGCAAGTTTCCATTCTGCCCAATCGAATCCCACATTGGCTGCTTTCTCCTGCATGCGATGGGCTTTAATCAGGGCGGGAAGGTTTTTTGGCAATCCGTCAAGGATAGAGCTTTTGCCTTCACTCAGCTTGATGGATTCCCAGTTTGAAGCAACATCACTGTCATCTTCTGCTTTTGTATCACTAAATACATGCGGATGCCGCCGTATTAATTTTTCTGATATTCCGCGAATCACATCATCCATCGTAAATTCACTCTTTTCGGAAGCCATCTCTGCCTGGAAAACCACATGCAGAAGAAGATCTCCAAGCTCTTTTTTCAATTCGTCGAAATCTCTGTTGTCAATTGCATCAACAACTTCATAAACCTCTTCAATAAGATTGTCTTTTAGTGATTCGTGAGTTTGCTTGCGGTCCCACGGACACTCTTTTCTGAGTATGGAGATTAGCCTGGTAAAGTCCTGAAAGGATGAGCTTGGTTTCATTTTACTTAGCAGATGAAAATTAAAATTTCGGGATTGAATATACGGAGGCTCACAGTAAAAGATGAAATGAGATAGTTACGTTAACAGTTCAATCGTGTAATCAAGAGCAAAAATCAGCGCCAGAAGGATACAGATAGCACTTAAACTTATTACCGGCTGCCAGATTACGAGTCCGCCCACAGTTCCGATCACCGCCCCAAGATACTGAATGTAGCGCAGCTGTTCGTTCGTGGCCCCGCGGATCATAGCTTCCAGCCTGGCTTCGTCATATGTTTTTAAATTGTCTTCAACCAAAGCGTGCACATCCAGCTGATTTATCAAACGATACAGCAGGCTGGTTATAAGTTCTTCGATGGCATCACCCTGCTGATCCAGCTTATCAGGCAGCTCATCCAGGAAGAGGTCGAGCTTGTCGAACCCCTTTTCAACGGATGAAGGGATTTCGGCAATGGCATCTTCAATAATATCCTGCATCTCCCTGCCCCGGAGAAATGTATAGGCCCTGATGGCCGCTTTTTCGAGAGACCTGTTCACAAGAGCCTCATCAACTTCTTCTATTACGTGCCGTGCAAGGTTTGCACGTAAATCAGCGTCTGCAATCACATCTTCGGAATACTCAATAACCCACTGTTTGATATCATTTCTGAATGATGGATCGTCAATAAGCGTTTTCAGCCAGGCAACTGATTTTTCCCTGTACCGGCTGATTACGTTTGATTCATGAATTTTCTGTTTGATGATTTCAGGATTGATCAGATCTTCAGATACAGCATTTGCAAGGCGGAAAGCGATCCTCTCTTTGTGAGCGGGTATTAAGCCGTGGCCGAGTATCGGACGCTTTCCGGAGGGACGAAAGAGCATGGTAATCGCAATCCAGTTTGTGAGAAATCCGATGAGACCGCTGATGGTTACAATTCGTAAAATCCCGTTTAAAGGATAAACTGTGCCAATTATTGAGATGGAATAGCCATCGAAATCCCAATAGAAAGAAAAAGCAAACAAAACTGCCAGAATCCACGGGGTAAGTTGTAACAGGAGGATTAGCAGAGACTTCTTTTCTCGTGGTTTCGGTTTTACAGGGTGCTTTATTTCAACCGGGTGGTCCGACAGATCATCCAGGCCGCTGTGTCGTTTTATGATCTTCCAGAGACGTTTTAAATGGTGCCTGGATGTTTCACCTGCCGAAGAGGGACCCGCATCGGCCTTTTTTTGATTATGTTCAGATTGCTGTATATCAGTCATCGGGTAAAATTACTTTAAATTACCGACTTATTCACTACCGGGAGCCTTCTTCATTTTTCATACCGCTGAACCAGGGTTACAGCATGAAAAGCCGATAGAAGTACGAGCGGAATGCCACCGCCGGGGTGGGTACTGCCACCTGTGAGATAGAGGCCGTCAATAAATGAGGTTTTATTTTTTGGCCTGCTGAAGGCTGAAAATTTAGAATTGGAGGATGTTCCGTAAATGCTGCCTCTGTTCGATCTGTACCTCTTATAAAAATCTTCCGGTGTAATGATTTTAGAAAATTCAACAGAGTTTCTGAGTCCGTCCAGCCCGGAATTTTCAAGTTTGCTGATAATTATTTCAGGGTATTTCCGGGATTGCGCTTCCCAATTTTGATCTTCGGTGAGGTAGGGTGCATTTACCAGGATAAAGAGGTTTGAGTGTCCCTCAGGTGCATGATCCGGGTCGGAATGAGATGTATTGGCGATGTAGATAGTCGGGTCGCCTGGTAATTTCTTTTCATTGAATATGGAATTGAATTCTCTCCGGTAGTCGGAAGAGAAAAAAATGTTATGATGAGCAAGCGAGTCATATTTTTTTGAAATGCCAAGCAAGAGCACAAAGCCGGAACAGGAGGGCTCAAGCTTTTTCTGTTTTACTCTTTTCCGCCGGGGAACTGCTTCTTTTGGCAGTAATTTCAGCAGTGTTTCGGATGCATCGCTGTTCGAAACAATAATATCTGCCTTCAACTCTGACCCGTCAGACAGTATAACCGCTTCTGCACGATTTGCTGTGCAGCTGATTTCACGAACCTCCTTTTCAAATTGAAATTCCACATGGAGCTCACGGGCAAGTTTTTCAAGAGCCTTTGCTATAGAATAGAGTCCGCCCTTCACATAATAACCACCCATATTTATCTCAACATGCGGAATTACATTTAGTGTAGCTGGCGCCTGGAAGGGTGATGACCCGTTGTAGGTGGTGAATCGTTTGAAAAACTGGCGAAGATACGGAGAGCCGAAGACGGAGTCGACTCTCGAGGCTACAGTTGAAAATGCATCGATTCCGAAGAAATCGGGGAAATTTAACTGCTTCAGATCAGATGTGTCATAAAGAGGATTATTTAGAAAAGCACCGGATGTTTTATCGTATAGATCCGAAGCATAAGAGAGAAATGAATGGTAGTTATCCAATTCATCCGGGGCTATTTTAAGCAGCTCACCGGCATTTTTTTTCGGATCTGAGTAGTTGTCAAATACAGTTTTGTCTGCGAAAAAATATCGGCAAAGAGGGGAGACGGGGAGAAATGTGAGGTAGTCTTCTCTCTTTTTTCCGCATGCCTCAAAGAGCGAGTCAATAATGTCGGGCATGGTCAGAAGGCTCGGACCGGTATCGAAGCGGTAGCCCTTTTCCGATACCCGGTTCATCTTTCCGCCGGGTTCCTTATTTTTTTCGAGGACCGTAACCCGGTACCCTTTACCAGCCAGGAGAGCTGATGCAGCCAGCCCGCCAAGCCCGGCTCCAATTACAATTACTTTTTTTTTCATACCCGGATAAACCTGTTGAGGCAGTGAATCATTTCCTGTTTTAATCAATAGCGGTCAGCCGTGCAACGGCTTCGATGTGATATGTCTGGGGAAACATATCCACAGGCTGAACTTTCTCAACCCTGTAATGCTCTTTCAGTTCCTTGAGATCCCTTGCCATGGTTGATGGGTTGCAGCTTACATATACCAGTTTTGGAACAGCAAGTTCACCTAATCGTGATACCACATCAGGGTGCATGCCGGACCTGGGAGGGTCGGTGATGATGCAATCCGGTTTTCCAAATTTATTCAGCATATGGTCATTAAAGGTATCTTTCATATCTCCGAGCACAAATTCAGTATTGGATACGCTGTTATCCTCTGCATTGCTTTTGGCATTCTTGATGGCTACGTCAATCAATTCAACACCAACAGCACGCTCAACCTGGTCTGAAAGATAAAGTGTAAGAGTACCCACCCCGCAGTAGAGATCATACAGAAGTTCATCATCACTCAGTTCAGCATACTCCTTGGCAACCCTGTATAGCTTTTCAGCCTGTTTGGTGTTGGTTTGGAAAAAGGCATTTGCATCTATTTTAAACGAGTGATGTCCGATATTATCTGTTATATAACCCGGTCCGTACAAAACATGTTCGTAACGCCCTACTGCCGTTGGGTTCAGCTGATCATTAATGTTGTTAATAACCGTCGTAATCTCCGGAAAGCTCTCAATTAGGCCGGAACAAAGCCGGTTTACAATATCGGGTTCATCTCTGAACGTTACGATATTTACCATAAGATCTTCTGTGAAATGGGAATTCCGGATTACCAGGTGACGGATGAACCCTTCATTATTATAGGTGTCGAAGGGCTTAATATCGTTGCTGATGCACCAGCTTCTGACAAAATCAAGGATTTTATATGAAAATTCCGGCTGAAGATGACACTCCTTCAGGTTCAGGATTTTATCGTACCTGCCGGGTGCGTGAAGACCTGCGGCAAAGGCCGAATCATCCACATAATCATCACTGCGGATCTCCTCATCCGAGAGCCACCTTCGGCTTCCAAAACTGTATTCCATCTTATTCCGGTAGTAGAATGGCTGATCACATCCGACTATCGGTTCAACAATACCGGGAGAAAGGCCGGCGATTCGTTCTACATGATCTCTGACTTGCTGCTCCTTGATAACCAATTGCTCGCTGTAGGGCAGAAACTGCCACGTGCATCCTCCGCAGACAAGTGCATGGCGGCACTTCGGCTCAATGCGTTTTGGAGATGGTTCAATGATCTCCAGAAGTTTGGCTTCGCGGTATTTTTTCTTTTTTTTAACAATGCGGGCTTTCACAAGGTCACCCGGCGCAGTATTGGGAATGAATACAGCCAGCCCGTCTTTTTTGGCAACGCCTTTTCCCTTAAAAGCTGCAGATTCAATTTCCAGTTCAGTAATTTCACCTTTCTTTAATGCCATTAAATCTCGTCTTCTTCGTAAACCCTGTAGTAGGATTCAAACTGGATGGAAAATGCTGTTTTGGTATCAGCTGTTTCGCACAGCTTTCTCATTGTACGCTCAAGCTGCATCATAGCAATCATGGATATGGTTTCTATAAATTTGATGGCAATTTCCGGATGTCGTTTTTTCAGGGTTTCGAAATCGGGCTTGAAAAAACCGAGCAGGGTGCAGTCGGTAATGCATTTGGCAGACGACATCCGTCGCAATTCGTACCCGATCGACATGGCACCAAAGCTTTCCGGCGGTTCCAGTTCGTGGTCGGCACTCCCTTTTTCGGGATCGTCAATGTTGTTAACCACACTGAGCTGTACACGTCCCTCTTCAATAAAATACATACCGGTGCCGGGATCGTTCTGATAGTAAATATATTCACCCTCCTTATATTTTCTCCGATGACAAAGCTGCAGAAATTCATATCGCTCAAATAACGACAAATTCCTAAGGAAGCGCGATTTTAAAAGAATTTTGGACTGGTTTTTGAATTTTCCGGGGATCTCTTTTTCTGTCATACCTTTTTTGTTTGATGATTTTGAAATAGAAGAGGAAAAATAATTTCGTTTCTATTCAAACAGAATATAATTCAATTTTATGGAACTTTTAGGTCCGATGCAGCCTGTAAATATCAAGATTTATCAATGATGCCGGTACCTGTTTTATAAAAGTGTTTAAAAAGAGTGACCGATACCAAAACTTAAAAATGCATTTTTATTTTTAAACCAGCCTTCCTGCAGGTCATTGATTCTGAATGCGAAATCGAGCCGCGCAATCAGAAAATCCCAATCAAGGCGAACTCCCACTCCGCTGGATACCGGAATTTGCTCAATAAAGGTATCAATAAAAAATTTACCGTCTCGTAAAATATCCCTGTTTTCAATGTCTCTGAAGCTGTTCCGGGGCCCGTACCAGATATTACCTGCATCGGTAAAGATAGCAATCTGCCAATCGGCAGAAAGCAGGTTATCAATAAATTTTTGCCTTACTTCAGCAAATGCAGCGAGTTTAATTTCACCGCCGTTAATGGTAACGTCTTCAGGAGCAATGGCCCCGGGGCCCAGTCTGAATGGCGCATATCCTCTAATATCATTGCTGCCGCCGGCAAAGAAACGTCTGTTCAGCGGTATGTTTGTACTTTGACCGTATGGGTGCGCATAACCACCAAAAAAGCGGTATGCAAATACGGAGTTGGCAGCAAAGGGAATATAACGGCGATAGTCTGCTGTCAGTTTGAAAAACCTGCTGTAAGCGAGTGAATTGGATGAAATGCCAAATGGTGATGGAATATTTTCTTCAACCTCACCGGGAGTAAATGCAAACCGGTCGAGTAAAAAAGGAAAATTACCGCCGCTCGAAATGGAGAATTCGCTGAAATGGCCAAAATTTCGTTTTATGATATCTGTTGTGGAGCTTCTGAGTGTATAGCGGATAATGGATGAAAATTGAGGGCGGAAATCTTCTTCAATCCTCTCAAGTTCAAACGATCCTTCCCCGAACTCATCAATCAGGTTTTGCCTGAATTCAGAGGATGGATCAGAATCCACAATATCCATTTCGAGCAGATCCAGGAAACTGCTGAAGCGCGCAGAGTGTGTGGTTTCATACCTCAGGTTAAACCGGAGATCAAAATTAATATCAAAAAAGAGCTGGTTCGACTGGCTGTAGGTAAGTGAGTAAATAGTTCTCGAATTCTGGAAAAGTGAATTTTGAGAAAAGACCGCAAAAGGAAAATTAAGACGTGGTACCGAGTAATCGATTGAACTTTCGAGGGTTCTGAATATGGTTGAAGAGACCCGTCTTGTGCCATCCTCATCCGGAGGTACAATTTCTCTCAGGGTTGAAGGCGTTACGAATTCAAAATTGGCATTCAGGCCGATTGTAAGATTTTCTGCAGTCCCCAGGAGATTGTTGTTTGAATAATTAATACCCGCACCGGTACCAAACCCGAACCTTCTCATTCCAAATAATTCGGCTCTCACAGAGTGTCTTGAAGTTGTCTGAAAATCAAAATAGACAGGTATTTCTTCTTCGGTGTAGTCAGGCAGCGCACTCTCCTCATCCAGTCCAAACCGGTTAATAAAGAGCATTCCCAGGTTCTGAAATTCATTTACGGTTTGTATGTACCTGGACTGATCAAAAATTTCGCCGGGTTTAAACCTGAGGTGGTTGGTTACAAGCTCAAAATCCGTTTGAGCTGCAGTCTGTTTCCGGATAAAAATTGATTTTCCAGCCGTGGTAAAACTGCTGTTTCGGATTGTATCTGCTTCCTGATACTCAGCTCCGCCATCAGGTCCCGCCAGCTCAACGTGCAGATCACCGAAGGTAAAGATGTTCCCGGGATTCATAGCAAACAGAATATCCATATTGGTACGCTCATCCTCGTCCCGTTTGATAAGTGCTTTAACTGAATCGCGCTGAACCGATGCATAACCGTTATTCTTAAGGAAGTTTATAATTCTCGTCTGTTCCTCACGAAGCGTAAGTGCATCATACTGCCTGTTATAGCTAAAGGTAGAGTCGTCAATAAAAGAACTGTTGAATCTGCTCTCTTCGTAAAATTTTTCTTTTTTGGATTCATCTTCAAAATCGGGCAGTCCTGTAAAAGCAACTGTTCGTATATTGGATGCGGGTCCTTCCTCAATAATAAAAGAGACCTCTACCCGGTCTTTATTATATTCTACAACGGTAGTGTCAACGTTTGTCTCAAAATAACCGATATTCTGATAAAAGAGCTGAATACGTTCTATGTCATTTCCAACCATTTCACGGTTCAGGTAAGCCGGTTCCTCACCGATTCCGCCACCAAAAAGCTGCCAGATATAATACCAGGGTGTAAATCGCGGAATCCCCAGGAATTCCCGGTTTGTAGATGTTCTGATCAGGTTTAAAAGCGTGCCGTCTTTAACATTGTCATTTCCGGAAAATCGTATAATCCTGACCACTTTTTCTGACTCCTGCTGATCAAGAGTTGCTGCATTTTGGCCGTATGCAACAGAAATATTAAAATAAAGAGTGACATTTAGGGCGGATGTCAATAAAAATAACTTAAAAATTAATAGCCTGACTACAGACACGTTTAAACTAACTTATATGAAAAACGGTTGCATGGTATTCATACAACCGCTACTTATTATTAATGAGAAGATACGTAATTTATAAATGACTAAACGTCATCGTAGTCAAATCCTTCATCTTCTTCGCCGTGGAAAAAATCCTCTTTCCTGATATAATCAGGCCATATATCTTCTATGCCTTCATATACCATATCTTCGCCCTCCTCAATTTCATCGAGTTCATAGAGGTTGTCAATAACCTGTTGAGGCAGGCCGTTACGTTCAGCCCATTCAATTAATTCTTCCCTTGTTGCAGGAAACGGTGCATCATCAAGTGCCGCGGCTAATTCTACTGTCCAGATCATAACTTATTTTATGTTTAAATGTTTTTCTTAATAAATTTTTTCTTAATAATTTAGTCGACTGCTATAAAACACAACTTTATGACAAATGCAAATTTTGATGCACTTTTTTAAAAATTATTTTTAATTGCCGGTCTTAAGGTGATGAAAATATTTTTTATCTTGTTGTGTATGTTTCTGCATACCATGTGAATTTAACAAATAAATTTAATTTTTATTATATGGGAAGTATAGGCGGTTTTGAATATGTTCTGATATTTCTTGCAATTCTTCTGTTGTTCGGAGCGAAAAGAATTCCTGATCTTGCACGTGGCCTGGGCCAGGGGATCAAAGAGTTCAGAAAAGCTTCGGATGATATTAAACGTGAGATAGATCGCGGAAAAGAAGAGATATCCGATTCTACTCGATTCGATGAAAAGAAGGAAAATAAAGAAACTGAATCTGAAAAGAATTAATCAATTTATATATGAATGATCTGCTCTCCACAAAGGAGCATCTGAAAAATAAAAAAATAACACTCCCTGAAATTGTAAACTCTTATCTGGATGTAGTTTCTGAAATCAATGAAACGCTCAATGCATTTATTTCGGTAGATACCGATTCTGCAAAATCCGAAGCAGAACGCATTCAAAAAAAGATCAACAACGGCACTGCCGGATCTTTGGCCGGTGCTGTGATTGGCGTGAAAGATGTGATTTGTGAAAAAGGAAAAATCACATCCTGCTCGTCCAAAATGCTGGCAAATTTTGAAAGTGTATATGATGCAACAGTTATAGAAAAGTTAAAGAAAGAAGATGCTATTCTTTTGGGGCGTATAAACATGGATGAATTTGCCATGGGATCTTCTACCGAGAATTCATACTACGGTCCAACCAAAAACCCTCACGATCCCGAACGTGTTCCCGGCGGTTCAAGCGGCGGAAGTGCGGCAGCTGTTGCTGCGGGGATGTGCAATCTGTCGCTCGGATCTGATACAGGCGGTTCAATTCGACAGCCGGCATCCTATTGCGGTGTTGTTGGCCTGAAACCGACCTACAGCAGAGTGTCGCGCTACGGGCTTGTTGCATTTGCCTCTTCATTCGACTGTATTGGTCCCTTCGGGAACAGTGTGGATGATGTTGCTTCGGTGCTGCAGGTGATTTCAGGAGCAGACCCGATGGATAATTCATCTGCCCATCTGCCGGTTCCGAACTACATTGAAGAGCTGAAAAAGAGTACGGGCAAACTAAAAATCGGCGTTCCGGAAGAGTATTTCGGAGAGGGACTTGATGATGAAATCAGAGTAAGGATCCAAAGCTATCTGAAAGATCTTGAAAATAAAAATGCGGAACTGATTCCAATTCACCTGCCGCATGCAAAGTATGGAATTGCAGCGTACTATATTCTGGCTACAGCCGAAGCTTCCAGTAATCTTGCAAGGTACGACGGGATTCGATACGGACACAGAGCCGATTTCGACCAGGTGGAGCAAGAGTTGACCCGGGAACAGAAGGCTCTCCGGGAGCAGATTAAAATTGCTGTCGGTGCAGATCATGAGCAGCTTGTTGAAGAGCTCGCAAATATCGATTCCTCACTTGTGAGGCTTTACAAGAAATCCAGGACCGAAGGGTTCGGGACAGAGGTGAAACGCCGCATTATGCTCGGCACATATGTGCTCAGTGCAGGTTATTATGATGCCTACTATGCGAAGGCACAGAAAATAAGAAGACTTATAAAGCAGGATTTTGATGAAGCTTTTGAGAAAGTAGATGTGATTGCCTCACCAACAGCGCCCACAACAGCATTTAAACTGGGCGAAAACCTCGATGATCCTGTTCAAATGTATCTGAATGATGTTTATACCATTACAGCGAATCTCGCCGGTATTTGCGGAATAAGTGTTCCTGCAGGATTTCACTCCAACGGTCTGCCGGTAGGAATCCAGTTTCTTGCAGATACATTCAACGAAACGGAGATACTGAAAGCCGGAAGAATGGTGGAAGCTCTGAACGGGGTGAGCTGATGCAAAACAGGCTGAAAGGTAAATGGGTTCTTGTAACAGGTGCTACCTCCGGTATCGGCAGGGCAGCAGCTGAGCTGTTTGCCGGTTACGGATGCAATCTTGTTTTGACCGGACGCAGAGAAGAGAGACTTAAGCAGCTGCAGGATTCACTGAGAAAACATGATGTCGAAGCCATGATATTCCCCTTTGATATCAGAAATAAGATTGAGTGCAAAAAATTTATCGATTCACTCTCTGTCGGCGTCGATATCCTTGTAAATAATGCCGGCCTGGCAAAAGGGGTTGGCAAAATCTACGATGCTGATACCGATGACTGGGACCAGATGATCGATACGAATATAAAAGGACTTCTCTATATAACCAGGTTCATTGCTGAGAAGATGAAAAACAGGAACAGCGGGCATATCATTAACATCGGGTCTACATCCGGGTACGAAACATATGCAGGCGGATCTGTTTATACAGCAACCAAATATGCCGTTCGTGCCATCACAAATTCGATGAAAAAGGATTTTCACGGCACCGGGATCCGGGTCAGTTCGGTTTCACCGGGCCTCGTGCATACGGAATTCAGCAAGGTTCGGTTTGATGACGAACAAAAGGCAGATTCGGTTTATCGCGGAATGCAGCCGCTTACGGCTGAAGATGTGGCCGAGATTATTATTTTTACAGCTAACCGACCCACGCATGTGAATATCATGGATACCATCGTATACCCGACAGAGCAGTCAGCCGCAACGATGGTCCACCGAAGTAATGAATAAGAGGCAGCGGTTTACAAATTTTTTAGTGGCATTTGCAGCCATACTTTTTATAGTTGCCTGTCAGACCGATAAACAGGGTTTTAATTTTGAGGAACAGGGCCGGAATGTGCCTCTTTTTTCAGCTGATTCTGCCTATCATTTTATTGAGACCCAGGTTTCAGCGGGACCAAGAGTTCCGGGCTCTGAAGGACATACTGAGGTTAAAAAATTTTTAAATAAAAAGCTTCAATCATTTGCAGAGCAACGAAATGTGTATTCTCAAAATTTCCACAGAATTGTGTATGGTGATACACTCAGTCTCACGAATTTTATCAGTTCCTTTGGTATAAACCACTCCGACAGAATTGTTCTTGCCGCTCACTGGGATACCAGGCCCAGGGCTGAAAAAGATCCTGATGACAAGAATTCACCTATTCCGGGTGCTGATGACGGGGGAAGCGGTGTAGGTGTACTGCTGGAACTGGCAAGAATTTTCAAAGATAACCCCGTGCGCATCGGTGTTGATATCATATTTTTTGACGGTGAAGATTACGGAAAACAGTCTGACCTGGAGTTTTACTTCCTCGGGTCGCGGGAATGGGGAAGCAATCCCCCGGTGCCCGGTTATAACCCGCGGTTTGGAATATTACTGGATATGGTTGGCGGTGAAAATGCAATTTTTCCAAAAGAGGGTTATTCCATGCAATATGCACCAAGTCTTGTAGATGAAATCTGGTCTGTTGCCGATAAAAAAGGATATGGAGATCTTTTTGTAAATCGGCGCGGCGCACCCATTTCAGACGACCATATTATTGTTCAGAGGCTCACCGGAATACCGATGATAAATATCATTCATCATCGTGTATCGGACAGCGGTAAAGTAATTTTCCCCGAATACTGGCATACTCAGCGTGATGATTTAAATATAATCAGTAAAAATACGTTACAGGCAGTGGGTGATGTACTTCTTGAATTAATTTACAACAGAATTCCGAAGTGAGCTATATAAAATTGACAATCTATGTTTCGGCCCCTTACCAGGAGATGCTGATCGCCGAACTTCTGGATATGGATTTCTACGGGTTTGAACAATTTGACGACCGGATTGAAGCGTATATCGATAAGAAACGATTCGATGACGTGAACAGGGAACAGATCGAACAGATTTTGTCACTCCATCCCGAGGCTCCTGATTTTGAAATTGAAGAGATAGAAGAGAGAAACTGGAATTCGGATTGGGAAAAGGGAATCCAGCCTCTTGAGGTGGGACCTTTTTTTATTCGCCCCACCTGGAGTAATAAAGAGCCCGGAAAAGATCAGATCTTGATGGAGATCGATCCTAAAATGTCGTTTGGAACCGGGTACCATGAGACAACCCGGCTCATGCTGAAAAAACTTGCAAACCTTGATCTTACGGGTAAAAAGGTGCTGGATGCGGGAACCGGCACCGGCGTTCTTGGTATTGCTGCATTAAAACTGGGTGCTGCTTCCGTATTTGCTTTCGACATTGATCCGTGGAGCATCCGGAATGCATCCGAAAATGCTTTAATCAACAGTGTTTCGGATAAATTTGAAATCAGGGAAGGCGGAGCAGAAGTAATACCTGAAACAGAATTTGACCTGGCGGCGGCCAATATAAACAGGAATGAAATTATCCGGATACTCCCGGTTCTGGAAAAAGCAGTTGCTGAAAATGGGCATATACTTTTATCAGGACTGTTAAAAACTGATAAAGATATGGTGCTTAAGAAAATAAAAGAGTTAAAATTGAAATATATTAACGAGGTTTCAGAAAATGAATGGATTCTTATTCAACTTCGGAAACCAGGCAAGAGTTATTGAACTTGTTACATAAGAAGTGTAGTATCAGTAAGAAATTATAGATCCAGTTTATAGCACGTGCAGAGAAACAGAGATTCAGATACAAACCGACAGAATGCATCAGCAAGCAGCCTTGAGGATGACAAGCTGGTAAAACAAGCGAAAAAAGGCAGTAATGATGCCTTCAACAAGCTTGTATCAAAATATCGTGAACAGTTGCATTTTCATATCGGTAAAATGATACGTGACCGCGAACAGGTTGAAGACCTGGTCCAGGAAGTGTTTATGAAGGCATTTGACAATCTTGAATCTTACAATACTCAATACGCATTTTCTACGTGGATTTACCGGATTGCAACCAATCATACTATTGATTACCTGAGAAAGAAAAAACTGAAAACTCTTTCAATCAATGATCCGGTTACAACAAAAGATGGTGAGATGAATGTGCAGCTGCCGGATGAGAACTTTGAGACAGACAGGGCAATCATCCGTAAGCAGAGAAAAAAAATGATTGAATCTGCTATCAGTAATTTACCTGAAAAATATCGCGATGTGATTAGAATGAGGCACATGGAGGAGATGAGTTACCAGGAGATATCTGATGAACTCGATTTACCACTGGGTACCGTGAAGGCTCATATTTTTCGTGCACGTGAAATGCTTTATAAAACACTGAAGGACAAACGGCATAAGTTTTAGCCCGCATTTCTCACAGAGATTTTATTGAATATTTCATAATCTATTGTAAGATAAGAAGTTGGGTCAATATTTGAGTCCTTTAAAAAATAACAGGTTGTTTTCGGCGAACTTTTTCCCTCAGCTGCGTTGAAGGTAAAATGGCTTGCTCAACGTACCCATGTACGTTTCCGCCACCATTTTACCTTCGCCTTGCTGAGGAAAAAATTTCTTGGTGAGAAATGAGGGTTAGAGCCGTTCTTTTTTGAAAATTTAGGCCGGACAGATTAGTGAGAACAGATATTGATCAAATTTCCGGTAAGTAACCGGGCAGAACTGTATCTCCTTGTCGAACGTATAATTAAAAAAAGGGTCACCCATGACAGTATATTTAACTCAAATAAAATCACTGATGATGACAGCCGTACTATCAGTTTTACTCTTACCTTTTTCTCTTTTCACAAATCCGGAAACAACAGTCGCAGGAAGTACTGAAGATATCGAAGAAGGTGAAGGCAGAATTCTTGTCTTTTCAAAAACTACGGGGTGGCGACATGAATCGATTGAACCGGGAAAAGAAGCCCTGAGAAAGATGGCAAACGAAAACGGTTTTGATATTACAGTTACCGAAGATGCTTCATATTTCACGGAGGACAATTTACAGCAGTATGATGCTGTTGTTTTTCTGAACACAACTGAAACCATTTTTAATGACAAGCAGCGAAGAGCATTCGAATCCTATATTCAATCAGGCGGAGGATTTGCAGGTATACATTCAGCTGCGGATACGGAGTACAACTGGCCCTGGTATAACAGGCTGGTTGGCGCCTATTTTTTGAATCATCCAAACAATCCCAATGTACGTGAGGCTGTTATTGATGTTCAGGTCAAAGATCATATTTCAACTGAGATGCTTCCCGATCGATGGGAAAGAGCAGATGAATGGTATAATTTCAAAAGCAGAAATGAGAGCGTTCATGTTTTGATGTGGCTTGATACCGACAGCTATGAAGGGAGTGAACATCCCGGCAGCCACCCGATTGCCTGGTATCATGAATATGACGGCGGCAGGGCTTTTTACACAGGTCTTGGCCATACCTCCGAATCCTTCACAGAAGACGAACTCTTTCTGAAACATCTTTGGGGCGGAATCAGGTATGCAATGGGTGAAGATTGATTTAGGCTGGCAGACAGATTTTCCCGCTTTAAATCAAAATTACTCTTTCGACCTAAAACGCTCGAACAAATGAAGATTTCTGGTCTCTTGCTATCTTGAGATTGGAAATAGCTGCTTCAGTTCATCTCTTCCCATTTCTTCTCTGTCTATAATTTCGCGTGCCTTTATGAGTGTATCATGACAGCTTGAAATCAGCTCCGGGTCATATTTCAATATTCCTTTTGGTTCCAGGTAAATGCCATTCCGTTTGAGAAGGTCACGGCTGATCCACCTGTCCAGTTTTTTGCCATAAGCGGCAGGCCTAACGGCTCCCAGTGCACATAATCTGTCACCTGCACTTTCAACTGTCCAGCGAGGTGTGATACTCAGTGAATCCTGCACTTCAGAACTGTTTTGTGGATATAAACGTATCCCGCATTCACCCTCAAAAAACAGGCAATCCGAGGTTTCCCATGTAATACTCTTCATGAATCTTTTATAGATTTGCGTATATATGAAGAACAGGTCCGGTTTTAGCAAACCTCTCATTTTATCGGGAGTCTGAAATATATTGGTTGGATGGATACTCTCATGAGGTACAGCATCACTCAAAATATTGCGGGCGGAAGGGGGGAGAAGTTTTTCCAGGTCCAGGCTTTTGATCCACTCCGCTTCAATCCGGTTCCAGGTAGATTTATAATACCCGGAGGCATCCGTCCGCGGATAGCTGATTGTATGAAGAAGCTCACGATCCTGTGTTGCTGTAAACAACTCAAAAATTTTGTTCGCAGAATCTTCGAATGATTTAAACAACGGGTAAGAGGTGAGATCTTCAAGAAGCCCCCAGGTAGAGTGAGGGCGGTGAAAATTGTAACCTGAATCAATATTGAATCCATTAAGCGGCTGATTATAACGTGTCCGCACAGGCTCATCTGACCTGAAAATTGTTCCTCTGGTGGCTGAAAATGCTGAAAATGGATTTATCATAGTAAAAAGAGAGGCAAGAGCAGCATCTTCTATTGAGATTCTGAAGTGCCGGTTCCATAAATGGCGGAATACGAATCTTTTTTCAAGTTTCTTTTTTAGATTCGGCTGTGAAATTTTACCTGCTTCTGAAACCCGGTTCATTATGGAGTTTTCCGTTAGCAGACGTAACTGAGCGCGAAATAATTCTTTTTGCGGCAGAAAGTTTGCAACAGTCCATGCAATAAAATCACCTGATGAATCGGAATCTGTTGCAATGACAATACGGTTAAACCAGTCCGATTTCTGCTTCAGTTCTCTTCTCAGGGCTCTTTTTTCCGGATCTGCTTTTTTGCCCAGGCTCAATTTTTGCGGATTAAATACGGGGTGCCAGCAAAAACCACCCGTTGCCATTACTTCAAGCCAGGGAATGCGCAATTGATTGATATAGTCTGCGATGGTTGGAGACTCAACAATCAGAAGTGTGTACTCGTTTGCAGTCACAGTTCCGGTATTTCGGAAAGATAGTAATCTTCGAGACGGGTCATTCTCTCTTTATCATCTTTTCTCTGATCATCATAACCAACCAGGTGCAGCAGGCCATGGATAAAAACCCGCGAGAACTCCTCTCGCTGAGATGTCATAAATTCGGCTGATTGTTCTGCAATTCTTGGCGCACAACAGCAGAGAGTTCCCTCAATGTTCTGATTCCCGCCAGTGTCATCATACCGGAAACTGATAATATCCGTCACATAATCCCGGTTTAAATGTTTTTTATTTATTTCAACAATTTCGTGCTCTTCCAGGAAAACCAGTTCAACCTGGCTGAAGGTGACTTTTTCAGAAGCTTCGATTTTATTCAGTATTTTCTCAAAAATATCTCTGCTCAGCGGCAAGACAAAACCGGAGGGATTGTGAACGGTAAGTGTATCAGGGTTTTCGGATTCCGGTGATGATAATGGTTCAGGAAAGTTCATCATCGTCAAAACTGAAGTCATCAAGACCGGCGGAATCAGTTAGTGACAGGGCTACCCCGCACATCATCATATCTTCAGGCAGTTTTGTGAAATCACCTGTCAGAACCGCGTCACTTACATTTGCATAGAGGCTGCATCCGGCACCCTGTTCCACAATCAATCCGGAGGTGGTATTTCCGTTTTTACCAAAAAATGTAACCTGTTTCAGCATTTCACTTGCGATAAAAGCTGTACAGTTGTGGAGCTGCAGAAAAGTATTTTGCGCATATACGGATACCATATTCATCCGTTCACCGTCTACATCGAGTCCAAGATGAATTTCAAGAGCAAGCTTTCGGGTCTGTTCTTCATCGTGCAGCTCAAAGCGATACACATCGTTGCCAAGAGGTTTCGCGGTGGAAAGAAGCACCTGGCTGATTGCGTCAATATTTTCTTCTGTAAATTCGTGGATCATTGCTGAATTGCCTTTCCGGGCGTTTAAATTCTGAAACTGAAATATTCAGTCTGCAGCTGAATAATTAATAAATATACAATAGATGCTGCAAACAGTAAATGTTTTGCTAAATTCCAAGATTAAATCTTTCAATTTGTTCATCACTTGCTTCCTCTGAATCCGGTAAACTGAGTAATCCGGTTGTAATCATATTAACTTCTTCAGCGAGCCTGGCCGCACTGTCAGGATCACCGGATTTATAGTAAACATTCTGGAGAATGGTTAACCGGCTCACGTTAAAGCTTGCATCTGAGATAAGTGCCTCTCTTCTGCCACTTTTTCTCTCAATATCTCTTCTGATATTTTGCTGTTTTTCAAAATCTGCACTTGCACGGGCCTGTCGCGCCTCCGACTCAAGGCGGCTGATTTCAGCTTCAAGATTTTCAAGATCTTCCATGGTATACTTCATATCCTGCAGCATATTATCACGTATAAATTCAGCAAGTTCAAGTGCGCGATCATGTTCCTGAACCCTTGTATAACGATAGGAGTAGAGAACCGGAATGGTCCAGTCAGATTCTTCTGCACGAAACGAAACATTATCTTCCCCGAATTTGAGCCAGTATGCAGCTTCCTCGGGCTGATTCTGCTCTATGTACATATCTGCCAGCTGGGAGAAACCATACCTGTAGTTTCCGAGCATTCTGCGAATATTTTCATCAAAATAGACAGATGGGTCGTTCCATTTTGTGAACCTGAATTTTTTGAGCCTGTCTGCATGAACATCGGGATCTATATATCCAAATTGACCGGAGTCCCGTTTTTTGGGAACCACGCGATAGGCTTTGCCTTCAAACTGGAAATAATTTTGCAGGCCAAGCTGCCCGGTTCTGGAAACAGTATTGGCGTAATAAACCGGACGAAGCCACTGGTTTGACCTGAGTATCTCAAGTACCATTTGATCCTGAACCTGCAGGTAGTGCCTTCTGTTGCCCTGCCCGTCGGTTCCGGCGAACCTGCCTTCCAGGAACCATGAAACCTGGTCATCAAGCGAGTCGACAGGAATCGAGTAGGGTACTGCACTTCGTACCTGGTATTCAAAATTTCCGCCGCGCTGTACACCGGTAAGTTCATTGACCTCCGCATCACCTGTAAATGCTTCTTTCAAAAGAGATTTATTAACGGGGATGACGATATCCTGGGGATTGAAAAGTGAGAGTCCTGACGTCATCTCCTCGATTTCTTCATCACTCAGTTCAATTGGCAGCGGCAGGGATTCATGAGTTTGCTCATCCCTCAGTTGTTTTATGTACCAGTCTGTATTCAGCAGGCTCAGTACAACCACCCGTACATCTGTGCGAACCCCTTCAACTTCCTGTAAGTACCAGAGAGGAAATGTATCATTATCTCCGTTTGTAAAAAGGATGGCATTTTCCTCAAGTGAATTTAAAAGGTTATAGGCATAATCTCTGGCAACATATCTTTCACTGCGATCGTGATGATGCCAGTTTTGTGCCCCCATCCAGAACGGAACTGCAAGAAACATCAGGCCGAGTGCTCCATAGCTGATATAACGGTTATTTATTTTTTCCCTGACCAGGTCCAGGAGAGCGGTGCCTCCCATGCCGATCCATATGCTGAATGCAAAGAAAGATCCTACATAGGCATAATCTCTTTCACGGGGCTCGGCCGGCGTCTGATTCAGATATACGATAATTGCCAGCCCCGTAAAAACAAAAAGTACAAGAACGGCAAAAGCTCTTTTCCAGTCGTTTCTAAAATGATAGAGCATACCCAGTAAACCAAAGAGAAATGGCAGGTAAAAGAACCCGGTGTGGGCAGGGTTGTTCTCATTTCTGGATTCACTGAAACCGTCGTTCCAGCCGGCATTCTGTATGTCGGCATCCCTTCCGATAAAATTCCAGTTAAAGTAGCGGACGTACATATGGTATACCTGGTATTTCCAGAAATACTCCCAATCGCTGTCGAACTGCGCGTAATACTCCAGGTGATGAGGCTGAGATGAGTGTCGCCGCGGGAAAAGCGTCTCTTCATCGCGATCTATATTACCTGTTTGCGGATCGAATGTTGACCCAAGTAAAAGCGGGGTTTGTCCGTACTGTTCACGGTTCATATAACTGATGAATGATTCAATATTTTCAGGATTGTTTTCATCGATCGGAGGATCCGCTTGTGACCGGATAAAAATGAGTGCATAGGATGAATACCCGATAATGATCATTGCATAGCACAGGGCAGCAACATTGGCTATCCGGTAATTTTTTTTATGAGTGTAGTAAACAGCAAATGCAACAAGAAGAATTACAAACAACAGATAGGTAGCAGGTCCGATTAATCCATAGGTGATCCTGTTAATGCCATCAGCGAGGCTCGGAATTGAGATAACCGTAAACGGATAGATAAAAAGAAATGTAAATACTGTAATTGCCCCGATTCCTACAAATGAGACAAGTGTAAAATCTCTTTTCTTGAAATAGATGATCAATGCTACAAAAAAGAGAGCCAGCAGGTTTAAAAGATGGACACCCAAAGCGAGACCGAACATATATGCAATCAGTACAAGCCAACGTTCGGAGTGGGGTTTATTGTGATTTTCTCCCCATCGCAAAGCCATCCAGACCACAGCTGCCGTAAAAAACATAGATGATGCATAAACTTCTGCTTCCACTGCATTAAACCACATTGTTTCGGAAACGGCAAATGTAAATGCCCCGAAAATAGCGCCGCCATAAAGGCCGGTTTTTTCAACCGGATCCATATTTTCAACCGGCCCGCGCCACTCTTTAATTAGAATTACAATTATCAGGTAGAGAAACATAACTGTGAAGGAAGATGCCAGCACACTTATAAAATTGACACTCATTGCCACATAATCGGAAGGCATAAACATGGAAAAGATCCTGCCTGTAAGAGAAGAGAGAGGTGCTCCGGGGGGATGCATGATCTGTAGTCCGTAAGCGGCCGCAATTCGTTCTGCAGGATCCCAGAAATCAGTCGTAGGAGTCATTGTTGACATATAGATAAACAGCGATACGACAAAAACAACGACGGCGAAAAATATATTGCGTGTCCGGTGCCGGTCAAACACAGATGATAAATTCATTGGATAATTTCTTTTGTATTTTCCTTGTTTGTGATGATCCAAAATCAAAATTCCAACGATGGAATTTCTGAGTTAGTACAACTACAATCTTAAATTTATGTTCAAACGCAAAATATACCGAAAGAGTAGCGCTTTGCCTAAATGAAATTTTACATTCTGAAGACTTGCTCAACGTCAAAAAATTGGTTATTAACCACAGTAGTTAATTTAAATGAACAAAACAGATTCAGCTATGGCAACTAACGGCCGGACGGAAACGAAACCGGAGCGATTTACGACGAAGTGGGGATTAATTCTGAGCGTGCTTGGTATTGCAGTGGGAACAGGAAACATCTGGCGGTTTCCGCGAATTGCTGCACAAAACGGGGGTGAAGATGGAGCTGGTGCATTTTTAATTGCCTGGGTTACGTTTCTTTTTCTTTGGTCTATCCCATTGATTATTGCTGAATATGGAATCGGCCGTAACGGCCGGAAAGGTGTTGTTGGTTCATTCATTAAAATTATCGGTGAAAAATTTGCATGGATGGGTACCTTTGTTGGTTTTGTAGCAACAGCCATTATGTTTTACTACAGTGTGGTTGCAGGCTGGTGTCTTTACTACCTGCTTGAATCAATTTTTTATGCTCTTCCTGCCGGGTATGAACAGGCAGATGCTGTCTGGACAGGATTTCAAAGTTCAGCGATGCCCTCTGTTTTTCATGCCATCATGATAACACTCGGAGGATTTGTCATACTAAAAGGGGTTAAGAGTATCGAGAGGCTTAACCTTGTATTGATACCGGCGCTTTTTCTTGTATTGATTGTTTCTCTGGTAAAAGCCTTGACGCTGCCGGGCAGCGGGGAAGGAATCACTTACCTGTTTACGCCTGATTGGGCCACCCTGAAAAATCCGGAATTATGGCTTGAGGCACTAACGCAAAATGCCTGGGATACCGGTGCAGCCTGGGGGCTGATATTGACTTACGGAGCATATATGCGGACTCGTGATGATATTACGATTAGTGCATTTCAGACAGGAATCGGGAATAACCTGGTATCACTTGTAGCGGCTGTCATTATTTTTTCCACTGTTTTTGGCACACTTGGCCAGCAGATGAGTAATGGTGAAGTACTTGAGGTGATGCAGACTTCTGGTCCGGCTTCTACTGGATTGACATTCATGTGGATGCCTCAGCTCTTTGAAGAGATGGTTGGCGGCAGGCTGTTTGCCGTTCTTTTCTTTTTAGGTCTTACGTTTGCTGCATTCAGCTCACTGGTTTCAATGATTGAATTGGCAACCAAGGTGTTTGTTGATATGGGAATCACCAGGAAGAGAGCTACAATCGGAGTCTGCATAGCCGGATTTGTTTTTGGTCTGCCATCTGCCATCTCTCTCGATATCTTTGCAAACCAGGATTTTGTATGGGGTGTGGGACTGATGGTTTCCGGTGCCTTCATATCTTTTGCTGTGATCCGGTTTGGTCCCGATCGATTTCGCAGTGAGCTGGTTAATACGAAAGAGCGCAGGGTTACTCTTGGGTCCTGGTGGAGTTTTGTTCTGAAATATGTGATACCTGTGGAGGTAATTACGCTGCTGGTTTGGTGGATGTACCTGAGTGCAGCTGTTTATGCACCCGATACATGGTATAATCCGCTGAGCTTATACTCGGTTGCAACAGTAGTATGCCAATGGGGAATTATGATGATTTTATTCCTGATTTATAACAGAAAAATTGCAAAAAAAACAATCTTACACTAATTCCGGCTGTCTAATTTTTTCTCAATATTGATCAATGTTTGATGTATCTCTTTTAAAACAGGGTAGAGAGGAGATGAATCTTCACTTGTATTATTCAGGCGACCCGTGGATTGAATATCAGTAACGATGTCTCTCTGGTCCAATACCTTTTCCCGGAAAACCTGGGAATCTATGATACCAATCAGCGACATATCAGAAGCTGACTGGGCACTTTGACCTGCAGTTTCAACATATAGAGTGCTTAATCCGAAATAACGCAGCAGGGGCCCTTCCTTAAATGTAAGATCCTGTATTTTATCAAGTGGTATTGTTCTTTCAGTTTGAAACAATACGCCTTTTTTAAAATGCAGAGCACGTGTTTTCAGTTCACAATGTAAGCTCTCAAAGTATCTGTTGATATACATCCTGCCAAGTGTCAGCCAAAAAGGGAGCAACAGAATACCCGCGATTGTTATAATACAAAGAGCTGTTCCGGCCCATAAAATGTAAGATTTAATCCGGGGATCAAATTTTGCTTCTGATACAATCCTTGATTTTGTAGATGCAGAGTCAGATATGTTAGCCATAATGCAGGTATTAGTTTAATTCCGGGATTTAGCACTGTTAAGTGATACTCTACGGGATTTATACTAATCTGTTTCACTCTCTTTCGGAATAAACTTCATCGCTGCTGAATTCATACAGTAGCGGAGGCCGGTTGGTTCAGGGCCGTCATCAAAAACATGGCCGAGATGCGAATCACACCGGCTGCAGACGATTTCTGTCCGGGTCATAAAATAGCTGTTATCAACTTTTTCGTCTACCGCATCTTTATGAATCGGTTTCCAGAAACTTGGCCATCCTGAGCCGCTTTTGAATTTTGTATCGGAATGAAAAAGCGGGTTTCCGCAAGCTGCACACACATAGACTCCGTCCTCGTACAGGCTATTGTAATCATTTATAAATGGCATCTCTGTACCGGCTTTTCTTAGAATTTTATACTGGGCCGGTGTTAATATCTCCTTCCACTCCTCTTCGGTCTTTTCAATCTTCTGATTATTGGTTGTATCATTCATGGCAGATTCGTAGGTAATTGAGTTTAAGAAATGTTTATGATCTTCAGTTGAAAGATTACTGTTCGACTGTCCGCTGGAAGAACAGCTTACGATCAGTAATACTGTAATAGTAATACCGATAGTTTTAAATATATTCATATCAGATTATTTTCTTTAAGTATGCTCAAACAATAACGTGCAGCAATCCATTCATCGTATTCATGATCTAAAACGGTTTTATTTTCAGTTGGTTAGATTTGAGAGAGATTAAAGTTAACAGATAGGGATAAAAACTGAGTACATTACAGGGACAATTGTCCAAAAGATATTGGACAGTTCTGTTGAAGAGTATCAAAACCGGTAGCCCATATAAAACATATGAAAATCAATACCCGGGTTGATTCTTCCGGTTCCGCCATTTGAAATATGTTGAATCTGATACCCGAACTGAACTTGGTTCGATGGTGAAACATCTATCTCGTACCCGAGTCCAAAATCAAAGACAAAATTCAGCTTTGTTCCGAAAGCATCGGGGAATGTTTCGGGGAAAACAATAATACCGCCGGTGCCGCTTATAAAAAAATTGTTAAAAAGGGGAGTCTGAACAACTGCAGGATTTATACCGATTCCGTACTGCTTATCTTTTGGCCCGTCAATGCCATTTTCAGGGAATTTAATCCGGCCTGCGGCAAGAATTTCACTCCCAAAATCGACTTCAAAATTCCCCAGCTGAAATGTTGAGTGCCAAAATTGCAGAGCCAGACCGAAGAAATCAGAGCGCTTAATTTTACCGATAAACGTAAAGGTTGCCGGGGCATAGGTCGCTTTGATTCCAAGCCTCAAATTGTGTTCACTTTTTAAAGCTGCACCGGATACAACTTCCTCATCCGGTTTGTCGCTGTGATCTGAAACCTCCTGGGCCATTATCTCATCTGAATTAGAGAATACGAGTACTGCCAGCAATATAAATCCTGTAAACCTGATCTTGTACTGTTTAATCATTGCCAGTGAACATACAAAATGTTGTCTAACTTTCTGAAAACGCAGTATAATTTTATTTACTTTTATGTGAAACTGCGGCTGCTATCCAGATAAAAATCCATCCGGCGGAAGTAATCCACCAGCCTCCATAGAAGAGCAATGCTGTGTTGAAAAAATAGACAAGATGATAAACCCAAAGTGGCCCATCATTTTTTTTCTTCCCGGCAATTTGCTGGAAATTGCTGCTGATCAGTGTTACCAGGCGCGCAAGAACCATAAGTCCTGTATAAATATAAACGGCTATATCAAGATAAACAGGTTCTGTAAATACAGCCCCGGCTACCAGACATACCGAGAGCAGATCAATGGCAATCGATTTAATCACATTCGTGTAATAAAGTTAAATCCGGGAATGCCGGAGTACTTATCTTAAGATTGGAGAGCAATAACTTCTCTTGCCTGAAGACCTTTTTCGCCTTCGGCTACCGTAAACTCTACTTCCTGACCTTCTGTTAGTTTTTTAAAACCATCTGATTGAATTTCAGAATAATGGACGAATACGTCTTCGCCGCCCTCTCTTGTTATAAACCCGTAACCTTTTCCGTTATGGAACCATTTAACTGTTCCTACTTCACGTGATTCTTCCATAAATAAAATCCAAACTAATGTTGCCGTTTTAAGTTAGAGTATGTAATAATTTCTAAAGTAGAACGTTACTACTGGTTTAAAATAACTTCTTTAGGTGTTTTTATCAATTGTGAAATGCAACTTTTATACTTAGGCAGGAAAACAGAATCTACAGGGTAGAGAAGTTATAATAATATTGAATAAGTATTCACATCCCAAAACTTTATTTGAGAGAGATCTCTTCAATCCAAATCACTTCCGATCCATTTCCAAACTCTTTTTCATTATAGGATGATTTCCACATCCAGCCCTGTGATTGTTTAATATCTACAATATATCCTTTAATGTTAACGATATGCCCAACGCGGGTTCGCTTCAGGTCATCTGCAACAAACGAATTTGCGGGTACCGCATGCAGAAGTGCAATGTGATTGGTCATAACTGACATTGGCAATGGCGGTTTTTTCATTTCTATCTCAAAAGAACGGTTGTTTTGGCTGATTTCAACCTCATTTAAATTTCTTTCATCAGACATTGGTCCCCATCCGATTACATAGTCGTAGGGGGATATACCGGCTTTGTTATCAAAGAAAAATCGTTTTTGAGATAATATGCGTGCCTGGGTCTCAATTCTGCGAACAGGTGATATGGTATAGTTATCGTGGTTAAAGGTCTCTTTCCAGAAATTGTATTCGATGACAGGATCATTAGGAGCAATCTCACCGGGACCGTGTTCAATGGGTGAATTTGTCCATAGTGAATAGGTACCTATCAATATCAGGAGGAAGGTAATATTCTTGATCATGTTGAATCCTGTTTTGAATTGTTGCTAACTCTTTATTACAGGAGAGAGATGGGTGGGTATTTGTTACACTTTTAATATCTGAATTGCAAATATTCCTCTGAAATTTAATAAAAGAAGTCCCTTAACCGGACAGCTTTAAATATGCCCCGTTCTATTACTCCTATTACTTAAATTTTATACGGTAAAATTCACTTGCAAATTTTTCTGCATCATTTTCAGAAAAGTTTTTTAAAACCTTGCTGTTGTTGAAGTATATGTCTTCAAAACTGATCGGTTGTTTGTTGAAATACCGGAATTTGAGCTCACCGTTTTTATACTCTACAGAGCGTATGTCACGGATGCTGTAATCTATATTTGATTCGCTGAGATAATGTGCAGGACTTGCAATAAACTCTCCTCTTGAGTCTGTGAAGTCCCCGATGTTTTTTTGAAACTCCATCTCAAGGTGGTCGTTTATTTTTGATAAAACCTCGGTTGAAAACGACATGTGAACACTGGACTTTGTTAAGGTGAGCCGTACTTCATTGTCATTATCCCTGATTTCGATCACCGGTTCACTGTTTTTGCCATCCGGTTTACAGTCACCGCTGTATGCATTACCAATTACAGTGCTGAAAGAGACGATAATTGTAAGCAGTAAAAAAAGAGAAAATTTCATTATTCGTTTCCATTCGGTTAATGGCAGGAGCGAATACAACAATAAGCATTTTGAAAGCGCTGTCATTGTATCTGAGGCCAATATATCAAAAAATGTAATAAAATTTAAATATTGAAAATACGCCCCTTTCTTATACACTTCAGTTACAGTGATACCTGGATGCCGGCCTGGAATGAACGATCGGCACCCGGTTCAAAAAATCTGCCGCCAAAAGCATTGATGCTGACTGATGTATTAAACCTTTCATCAAACAGATTATTTACAGCAATAAATGGGGATAACTGAATTCCCGAACCCGGTATATCCACAGAGTGATTAGCGCGAAGAGAAACCAGTTTGTAACTGTCATTTTTTACACTGTTAATACTGTTTGTATAATAAGATCCCACCCATTCAAGATCTGCAGAGAGATAGGTATTGCCGATATTTCCTGAAATTACTGAACTAAACCTGTGCGGCGATACACCGGGTATTTTGTTCTCTTCAAATTCACCTGATCTGAACTTTGCGTCCAGCCATGAGTACATAAGCTGAACATTCAGGTTCCGAACAGGCGATAATCCAAAACTTGTTTCTATGCCTGCATGACGGGTTTCACCTTCGTTTCTGAAAAATGTAGGTCCGTCGGGAGATGTCTGAAAAGGAACCAGCAGATTATCGATCTGCATACCGAATAGTGTAACTTCATAGTCTAAAGTCAGTTTGATGATAGTCCCCCGGATTCCTGATTCAAGGCCCCATGTTTTTTCGGGATCTACATCGCTGTTAAATCCGCCGCCGCCATCCGGCCTGTTTACCAGTTCGGTTGTGGTAGGCGATTCGAAAGAGGAACTCAGGTTCGTAAACAGATCAAAGCTTGCTGCCTCATATGTAACACCGAACCCGGGGTTCAGAGACGTAAAAGTGCGGCTGCCATCGGCATTTGTACCCAGCTTGTCATTTGCAGAAAACCTTAGCCTGTCGGCACGTAACCCTGCACTGAATGCAAACCGTTTAAAAGGGATATTTATCCTTGTAAAAAGTGCCTGGTTCCACACTGTTTCGCGCTGCATAACATCGATTTGATCTCCCCGCCCGCCATTATCATTGTTGGTTTCAAGGCGGTCATCAAATTGCCACTTCACTTCACTGCCTGCGTGAAGCTCAAAAGGCAGTCCCGATACTTCATAGGTATTCCTGAAACCGCCTGCATATCGCTCAACATTGATATATCCAAAAGGCAGCGGGTTCTCAACCCATCTGTAAGTACCGTGAATGGTCACATTCAGGATATCTTCCCCGAATTGTTGCAGAAGAGAGCCTGAAATCATAGCCTGGTCAAAATTTTTGCCTGCTTGCGTTTCTACAAAAGAATCACGTGCCTGCCTTGGTGAATCGATGGCAAGCTGTTCGGGAAGTGAGCCGGGATGCTGGGCTTCGGGCATTCCGGCATAGGTGGCTGCAATGCGAATCTGCGAATCACTCCAGCCCGAAAACCGGGCACTTGCGCCGGTTCTGATCATCTCTGCAGCGCTGTGATCTCTGAACCCTTCCGTGTCAAAATAGGTGCCATACAGATGCAGCTGAACTCCGTTTACCGACTCAGCAATCTGAAGTTCCTGCTTAAGAGTTCCATACGAGCCGGCAAAACCGCGATATTTAAATGACGATTCACCCGGCAGCGGCCTGGTTGATAAATGAAGCACCCCGCCGCTTGAATTTCCCCAAAATGTGGATGACGGGCCTCTTAAAAGCTCAATACGCCGAACAACGGCCGGATCAACCATGTTTAAAATTGTTTGACCATCAGCAACGGTTAAAGGCATATCATCGAGCAAAACCTGGACTCCCCGAACTCCAAATTGCGACCGCCATCCCATTCCCCGGATAGTAAGCTGCTCACCCAGTGCAAAATTTTCCCGGTTATTCACAAAAACACCGGGCATCGAAAATGTGAGTCGATCGAGCGTAGTGGCCGGCCGGGTGGCCAAATCGTTGCTGCTTCTCACCTTCCGGCTTAAAGAGAGCGGAGCCTTGTCAACAGTGATAACGGATTGGGTTGCCTCTACCCTGATTTCATCCAGCTCAGCCCTGAGGGTATCATTGCCGGCAGATTGGGCTGTTACCTCCGCGGCAAAAATTATCAGGCAGACGAAGAAGGAAAGATTTAAAAAAAAATGGTAGGTTTTAAGCATCCGAAAAAAGATTATAAGTAACATTCCGATTTAATATTCGTACAGAATAGAAATCTTTTTAATTTTCATATAATGAGAATAAAAAACTAATTTGATTGAACTTCCTAAAGTTAAGAAAATATCTAAACAAGAATTTTGAATGGATTGCACTTGCAGCCGGACTTTTTTTGCTTGCAATCATGAGTCCCTACGAAAGCGGCCAATCATTTTGTCTGCTTGAGTCAGCAGGTTATGATTTTTGCCCCGGCGACGGCCTGGGGCATTCTATCGCATTTTTTTTCAGGGGAGAATTTCAAAACTCTTTACAGGCGCATTTTATGGGGATTCCGGCTGTTATGATATTATCGATGCGTATTCTGTTTTTATTGAACAAAAATTTTAATCAAAAAGAAAGGATATCAGATGGCAAAAGTGATTGAATTACTTCCTGAAATTGAAGGTGAAGAATCAATTTATATCAATAAATTACTGAATGATATGAACGAAGCGGATGCCAGGAAATTCGCCCAGATATACAAGGCCAGACGTAAAGACCCGGTAGTGGTTCTGATCCTGGCATGTATTGGTTTCTTCGGGGCAGCAGGTATTCACAGGTTTTTTATTGGCCATATCGGAATGGGAATTCTCTATTTTCTTACAGCAGGACTCTGTTTTGTCGGAACAATCGTTGATCTAATTAATTACAAAAATCTGGCTTTTGAATATAACAGGGAAAAAGCGCTTGAAGTTTTACAAATGATGTAGTTCCTTTGAGTATGATAAAAAGAGATAAATCGACCGAACTGCTGGAAAAATATATTGATAATGAAAATCTTCAGCACCATTGCAAGATGGTTGCAAGAGCAATGGAAGCTTATGCAAAAGAGCTAAACATTGATGAAAGTGAGATTGATAATTGGTGGCACGCGGGTCTACTGCATGATCTTGACTGGGAAAAATATCCGGATGAACATCCGCGCATTGCCGTTGAAGAAATTTTACCCGAAAACGGCTATCCTGATCATGTGATTGAAGCAGTTCGTGCTCATGCCCCGGAACGAACAGGGAAAGAGCCGCAAACAGAAATTGAACGCTACCTGTTTGCGTGTGATGAAATCTCCGGTTTTATGCATGCGGTTTCTCTTATGAGGCCAAACGGTTTTAGTGATATGAAGGTGAAATCAGTGAAGAAAAAACTTAAAGACAAAAGTTTTGCAGCCAGTGTTCCAAGAGATGATATCAGCAAAGGAGCTAAACTTATAAACAGAGATCTGAATGAGCATATCCATTTTTTGATAGAGGTATTCAAATAACAGAGCGAGCTCAAAATTTAATTTGAAACCACTTCCACTTTAATCCGTAACAGAGGTATGCTCTAAATTATTTTAATTAGTGATTAAGTGAATGCCTGTGAGATATAATGTAAGTTTAATCATTGTTATTCTGCTCTCAATAGCAGCTGGTTGTGATCTGAAGGCTCAAAGCAATACCGGCAGGTCCGTTTTAATTGAAAAAAACCTGGTCAGCGGAGAACCCTACGAATCAAGGAGATTTCCGGTTGAAAGAAATACTGAATTATCGATTGTTACATTTTCAGGAAATGTAGAGGTCTATGAAAACCCGGCAATCGATTATATCCAGATTGATTTGTATGTGGACCGGGGATTTACGCTTTGGTCGGGCAGCACCAGCCTTGATAATTATCGCATAATATTCCGGGAGATGCATCATAAGATCGTTGCAACCGTTGAGCCCAAACGCTCCGAATCAAAGGTCTGGAAAAGCGATAATATCTCATTCAGTTATGTAGTTCAGACCCCGGTATCGGTAACATCCAGAATAAGAAATACAAAAGGAGATATTTGGGTGCGGAATATACGGGGAAATCATCTGATCCAGACAACCATCGGAGATCTGTACCTGGAGAACCTGGAAGGAGAAACCAGCGCATTTTCAGCAAATGGTAATATTTACGCCGAAAATATCAGGGGGGCATTTAATGCAAAAACCATTAATGGCGATATTTCAGCTCATAATTCACAAGGGGAGATCAGGTTTAAGGCTTTAAGCGGTTCAATTAAAACTACAGGATTGAACGGAACTTTTATCGCTTCAACAGCATCCGGTGATATTGATGCTGAACTTATTTCAGCCGGAGAGGGTAGTTTTATAGAGACATTTTCGGGGTCAATAATCCTTACTTTAAAACAGGATCTGGATCACACCATTCAGATTTCCGGTTCTTCTGTGGATGTTACTGATCTTCTGAACCGGGCTGAGTTTGAAGGCAATGTGCAAAGGAGAAATGCGAACCTGGTGTTCGGAAACGGAAAGACACCGATTCAGATCTCTTCTCTTTCAGGAAATGTGACAGTTAAAACGGGCTCAAACTGATAAACCCTTTGGAATCTATGAGCTTACAAAGTAAACCGGGTTTTCTTTTCATATTTATAATCTTTTTTATGAGTGCCCCGGCATTAGCAATCCAGGATAATGCTCAGGGTCAGCTATTACATGAAAATGATCTTTTTGCGGATGATCATATTATCTATATAACCGACCAGTGGAAATACAAAGCGGGGGATAATACCGAATATGCCGGTAAAAATTATGATGATTCAGATTGGGAACTGATCAGTACCTATCTGACTGCATTCGATATTGCTTTTGCTGAGTGGCAGGGAATCGGCTGGTTTCGACTAACTGTTACAGTCGATTCATCTCTTGTTGATAAACCGCTGGCACTCTTAATTGAGAAGCACCTGGGGGCGTCAGAATTTTATCTGAACGGAGAACGAAAATTCAGTCTTGGATCGGTGTCTGCTATTCCGGGGCTCACGGAATCATATACTGATTTTAAACCCAGAATGATTGTATTTCCGGAAGCGGGAGAACATGCAATTGCAGTGAGATATGCAAACAATGAACCGGAGGTTTTTATTGAGGAAGAAGGAATGGCCGGGTTTCGTTTTCTTTTGGGAGATGCAGAATATCATATGGATTCAAAATTTGATAATACATTATGGCGTTCCGGCTGGCAATCATTTTTTTTAGGTGCACTTCTTGTATTCGGGGTTATTCATTTTCTCATATTTTCTTTTTACCCGGTCGAAAAACGGAATCTCTATTTTGCACTATTTACACTTTTTTTGGGCCTGCTGGTACTTTCAATCTTTAAAGCTGAAATTACAAACTCACCCTATGTATCTGTTCTGTTTTCAAAAATAGCTACGGTAACCTGGATATTGACCGTTATTTATGCTCTCAGGTTTACCTACAGCCTGTATCAGCAAAAAACACCTCTGCAATTCTGGGTTTTTGGGGTTGCAGGACTGTTTTTGATTGCAGGAATCTGGTACAATATGGATCATATGCAATTTCTCGGACAGATTTTTGTCTTCATATCCGTTCTCGAGATGCTGAGGGCTCTCTCCAGGATTATTGTCCGAAAGCGTTCCGGCGCCTGGATTATCGGGTTTGGTATTTTTTGTTTTCTGATAAGCATTCTCTACAGAATTACAGTAAACATGGAACTGATTTCAGGAGAAACCACCACAGCAAGTATTTTGGGATCAGGCATGATGATTTTGTCGATGTCTGTTTTTCTTTCAAGAGATTTTGCAATCACTCAAAAAAGGCTTGAACAAAAACTGATTGAGGTGAGGCATCTCTCTCAAAGATCTCTTGAGCAGGAGAAAATTAATAAGCAAAAAGAGATTGAAAGAAGATTACTGGAAGCCGAAAACAAAAGAAAAAGTCTTGAGCTCGAAGAAGCCAGGGCATTACAGCTTTCCATGCTTCCGGATAAACTGCCCGAGATTGATCCATACGATATATCCGTTTACATGCAGACGGCGGCAGAAGTTGGGGGCGATTATTATGACTATTCAGTTCAGGATGATAACTGGATGACACTCGCACTGGGTGATGCTACGGGACACGGACTGAAGGCAGGAATTATGGTGGCTGCAGCCAAAAGTTATTTTCACATGTTATCAGCTGAAAAAAACCAGGTCGAAATGATCCAGCAGATGTCATCGGGGCTCAGAAACATGGATCTCAGATTGATGTATATGGGTATGATTATCATGCGCTGCAGGGGCCTTGAGGCAGAAATTGTATCAGCAGGAATGCCGCCGGTTTTGTGGTTCAGAAAAAAGATGCATACGGTGGAGCGGGTTACCTTAAAGGGATTGCCTTTGGGGACACCTGTAACTTATCCGTATCAGAACCGCCTGCTGAAACTGGAACACGGCGATGTGCTGCTTCTGATGAGCGACGGGTTGATGGAGTTATTTAATGAACAGAGACAGCTGCTCGGAATTGAACGAATCGAACAGGAACTGATGAAAAAATCTTGCTCAACCTCCTCTGAAATTATCAAACATATGCGAAGCCTGATGCTCTCATGGAGTGGAGATAAAAAAAATGAAGATGATGTAACCCTGATGGCAATAAAAGTTTCAGATAATGAAACATGATTTGATAAATATCGTATTGATAACAGCCTTATAATTATTGATCACTATGTTAGTCAGAATTTTACCTCTGTTTATATCCCTGTTACTGCTGCCGGTGGCCGTGCTGTCGCAGCAAACGACATCTGAAGAGGAGGATCCCTTTAAAAGAGATCCGATTTTCAATAAAACGCTTCAGGAACTTTTAGGAGAAAAAACTGAAGAGGATTCTGATGATATTGATCCGAAAAGAAGGTTCCGAAGTTTGCAGGAGGAGGGAATCGATTTCGACGGCGCGCTGGAAGCAGGCCCGTATAATACAAATCCCCTGTTCAATCAGTTTCCTAACCTGCCGATGATCCATTATAACCGTGTGAACGGACTATTTCTCGGTTTGAAAAAAGAGAGGATGCAGTGGCACGA